>Ga0193963_1000375_pt1 | contig 23564 bp, 24 predicted proteins | sample FB_6_MG_FD_140359 | JGI IMG/M metagenome (GOLD analysis project Ga0193963, IMG submission 140359) | Microbial mat bacterial communities from the Broadkill River, Lewes, Delaware, United States - FB_6_MG | ecosystem: Environmental > Aquatic > Freshwater > River > Microbial mats | place: USA...
ATGTGGATTAATCGTGGTTTTATTCATCATCACCACAATCACTCCGGCCAGTGCTGAAACAATCCCGGCCAATGCCGCAATCCCACACAGCACCAGGTGATGATCCGGCAACTGGCTGATCATGGGCACCCTGGGGACAATCAGCCACATCAATCCGGCCAACAAGGCAGCAATCACAGGTGGTGGCACAAGCAGTTCCAGCTTTTTCATCGGCGTATTTCCAGAATAAATCGTTATCGGATCATAACGTGTCTGTCGAGCTCTCGTTATTCCACCTCTGTAGCGACTGCCGATCTTTTTCCTCAGGCTCAATCCAACGCTCGCACCATGCCCCTTCGTCCGTTTGCCAGCGTTCTTTTTTCCAGAAGGGTGCCTGACTTTTCAGATAATCCATCAGGCAGTCACAGGCGGCAAAAGCGGCATCACGATGAGCACTGCTCACACCCACAAACACAATCTGGTCTTGCACCCGCAAAGTACCAACCCGGTGGATAACCGTAATGTCCAGCAATGGCCAACGCCGAGCGGCCATTTCAGCAAACTCGGTAATTGCCCGTTCCGTCATGCCCGGATAGTGCTCAAGGTGCAGCTGACTGACACGATCCCCCAGATTGTGATCCCGCACCAACCCCACAAAGACGGCAATAGCTCCCGCTGCGGAGCTGGCCTGCTGCAAGCGCTGATATTCGTCAGCGACCGTAAAGTCATCCGCCTGAACGTCAATCCGAATCACATCAGCCTCCCGTCATCGGAGGCAACACAGCAACTTCATCTTGCGCTTGCAAGACCTGGGTCTCTTCACTGGCCAGCGCCTGGTTAACCGCAATAAGAGCGTAGCCAGAATCAAACAAACTGGCCTGCTCCGGGAACTGCTGTTGTAACACCTGACGCAGCTCAGCGATTGTCAGCCCTTCTGTGACCTCGACAGAAGCCTGGCCAATCTGATCCCGGATGCGAGCAAACAGCAATACCTTCATACACTGGCCTCCCAATCGCCGGTCTTACCACCGCGCTTCTCCAACACCCGAATGCCCTCAATACGCATGTCACGATCAACGGCCTTGCACATATCAAACAACGTCAGTGCTGCGACAGAGGCTGCCGTCAGGGCTTCCATTTCCACTCCGGTCTGACCGCGGAGCTTGCACAGGCTCTCAATTCTGACCCGGTTGTGTTCAGCGTCTACCTGAAAATCAACAGCAACTTTAGACAGCATCAGAGGATGGCAAAGAGGAATCAGTTGCGAGGTCTGCTTGGCGGCCTGAATGCCTGCAATACGCGCCACACCAAAGACATCACCCTTGTGGTGGCCACCACTGACAATCAACTCCAGCGTCTGGGGCAGCATGGAAATAAACGCTTCCGCCCGTGCCACTCGCACGGTGGTGTCCTTATTGCTGACGTCCACCATGCTGGCTTCACCGTGCTGATTAATATGGGAAAACTCTGCCATTTCTCAGCCCCGGCTCTCACAATGTTGCGTAGCGGTATTTTTCAATCGAAGTACAAAGTTACAAGGCTTGTGCTGACTGTTGATCTGACTGAGGATGATGTCATCCCAGGCCGTTCGGCAAGCATTGGTTGACCCCGGCATACAGAAAATCAATGTGCCATTGGCCAGCCCGGCGGTTGCACGACTCTGCACCGTCGAAGTGCCGATCTGCTGCCAGGATATATGCCTGAACAATTCACCAAAACCGTCAATTTTCTGATCAAAAAGAGGCTCCAGAGCATCCGGTGTCGTATCACGCTCGGTAAACCCGGTGCCACCTGTCACCAGGACGACCTGAGTTTGCTGATCCGCAATCCAGCCTGAAACAACGGCCCGCAACGCGTACTTGTCGTCTTTTACAATCTGTTTATCCGAGACCTGATGACCTGCCTGCTGCAAACGCTCAACCAGGAGTTGTCCACTGGTATCGTTTTCTTCGGTGCGAGTATCCGAAACAGTCAGAACGGCAATCTGCAGCGGGATAAAGTCGGCTTGAAAGGTTTTACTCATACAAGGATTTCCTGGATTCAATAGCGGTGTGCCAATCGTCTTCGGTGTTGGTGTTGGCAAACAGGGTCGACGATGGAGAGGGAAGGGTTTCTGCCCTGGTCAAGTGCAACAAGCTGTGTACAGAACGGTTTCCAGTGGCGGTTTCCAACTGTTCTTTCAGATACTCACGTTCCCGCTTTCCCAACAATAAGAACAAAGGAAAGTATTCATTCTCGTAGTGCAGACTGCATCCCCGTGACAGTCCGGTTTCCAGCAGCAAAGACAGGCTTTTTTGATCCATCAATGGCATGTCTACGGGTAATACCAGTAATGACGTTGCTTCAGGGCAAGCTCTGGCAACGGCGTAAATGCCTGCCAGAGGCCCGTCGTGATGTGTCTGGTTACTGTCGCTGATGACACAGCTTCTGAGGTCATCGGGTGTATTCAGCAATTGATGTCGGCTGATCATGACCCGTTGCAGCGGCAAGCGCTGCAACAGCGATAGCTGTCGGTGCAATAACGTGGGATAGCGTTCAAATGGCAACAACCCCTTGTCACTGCCCATGCGGCGAGATTCACCACCGGCCAGTACCAGGCCCATGTGTACGGCTGCTGTTTTCATCATGCGGCTCCTGTTTATCCCCCCAGCATGGCGAAATGCCGGGTTGCGCCCGTTTTGCCCTGATCCAGATGATGCGTTTCATGTTTCAGAGCCAACCTGCTTTCAAGCTCCTTGAGTAATGCCTCTTCAGAACCTGACTGCATCCATGGACGTAAATCGTACCCCTGCTCACCGAACAGACACAAATGCAACTTGCCCTGGGCCGATATACGTAACCGATTACAACTGCTGCAAAAATCCGGGCTGTAGGGCAGTATTAACCCCAACGCACCCTGATAATCCGGGTGGGTCAGTTCAAGAGCCGGGCCATCATGCACGGAGCGCTCTTTCGGCAACCAGCCCTGTTCCAGCAGTTGTAATTTAAGGCCTTCTCCACGCATACGATGCTCGGCAAAAAACACGGGCTGGCTGCCCGTTTGCATCAATTCAATAAATCGTACAGTGATGGGCTTATCCTGAATCCAGCTCAGAAAAGCAGTCAAATCCGCCTGAGTAAATTCTCTCATCAGGACGGCATTCACCTTTACAGGAAGACCGGCATCCAACGCTTTGTCGATACCCCGCAAAACAGAAGGCAGACGATCATGACCTGTGATATCAGCAAATCGTACCGGGTTCAGTGAATCAATACTGACGTTAAGCTGATTCAGACCAGCCTCCAGCCAGGAGTCCAGCGAACGCTCAAGGTGGTAACCATTCGTTGTCAGTGCCACCTGCTCGATACCTTCGGTTTCAGAACAGATACGAATAATCTCAGGCAGATCCTTACGAAGGCCGGGTTCTCCCCCGGTGATTCGGATCTTACGTGTTCCAGCCAGAGCAAAAGCTTTTACCAGAGCACGAATTTCGTTCAGTGTCAGTGGCGGAGGTTCATTTCCCTCATAGCCATTTGGCAGACAGTAGTCACAACGAAAGTTGCAACGTTCAGTTACAGACAAGCGCAGGTATGTGAAGCGCCGACCAAAAGAGTCACGCAACGCAGAGACGGAATGCATGTGGGTCACCTTTCCAAATACGGGAGGCTCACAGGTTTCCCCGATCACCCTGGCAGTCTGAATGACTGCGGCTAAGACCCCATACAGGCGCATACATTCCCGGTTAGGTGATCAAAGCTCGGCGATAACCTGACAATATAGGCGGTGGAAGTGCAGAAGAAAAGCGTCCAGGAGGTTGTTGAGAAAGGTACAGCATGACAATGATAACAATTTCCAGCAGACGCAAATCTCTGTCAGCAGAAACAAAAAAACCCGCCGTAGCGGGTTTTTTCAAGACGGGATCAAACTCAGTGTTTGCCCAACTTTTCACGAATTTGCTGAATAGTACGCAGTTGAGCTGCGGCTTCAGCCAGCTGAGTAAGCGCACGAGAGTAATCAAAGTCTGCACCTTGATTCTCGATAGCCTGCTGAGCATGTTTCTTCGCTTCAAGTGCTGCAGCTTCGTCGATGTCGTGAGCACGAACAGCGGTATCAGCCAGTACAGTCACCTTATTTGGCTGTACTTCCAGATAACCACCAGAGACGTATACGATCTCTTCTTCACCGCTCTGCTTGACGAGGCGAACAGGGCCAGGCTTCAGAGGAGAGAGCAAAGCCGCGTGACCTGCTTCAATACCCAAATCGCCTAATTGACCAGATGCAACCACAAGTTCAACCAGACCGGAGAACAGGTTCTCTTCAGCACTTACAACATCACAGTGGACGGTAATCGCCATAATCAATTCCTCGTGTTGAGGAGGCAGGTAACATTACGCTACCTGCCAGCCTGAATTACATGTCTTTGGCTTTCTCGACAGCGTCGTCGATGGTGCCAATCATGTAGAAGGCCTGTTCTGGCAGCTCATCGTAATCACCGTTCAGGATACCCTGGAAACCACGAATGGTTTCTTTCAGTGATACGTAGATACCTGGAGAACCAGTGAAGACTTCTGCAACGTGGAATGGCTGGGACAAGAAGCGCTCGATCTTACGAGCACGAGATACCAGTTGCTTATCTTCGTCAGACAGTTCGTCCATACCCAGAATCGCAATGATATCTTTCAGCTCTTTATAGCGCTGCAAAACACCCTGAACGCCACGAGCTACGTCGTAGTGTTCGTTACCAATCACCAGAGGGTCCAACTGACGAGAAGTAGAGTCCAGTGGATCGATCGCAGGGTAAATACCCTTTGATGCAATATCACGGCTCAATACAACAGTTGAATCCAGGTGAGCAAAGGTCGTCGCCGGAGATGGGTCAGTCAAGTCATCCGCAGGTACGTATACCGCCTGGATGGAAGTAATGGAACCTGTTTTGGTGGAGGTAATACGCTCCTGCAAAACACCCATTTCTTCCGCCAGAGTTGGCTGATAACCTACCGCTGAAGGCATACGGCCCAGCAGTGCAGATACTTCCGTTCCTGCCAGGGTATAACGGTAGATGTTGTCAACAAACAACAGTACGTCTTTACCTTCGTCACGGAATTTTTCAGCCATGGTCAGACCTGTCAGAGCCACACGCAGACGGTTGCCTGGGGGTTCATTCATCTGACCATAAACCATTGCTACCTTGGATTTGACCTTGTCATCCAGGTTAACAACACCTGACTCGGCCATCTCGTAGTAGAAATCGTTACCTTCACGAGTACGCTCACCAACACCAGCGAATACAGACAAACCGGAGTGTGCCTTTGCAATGTTGTTGATCAGCTCCATCATGTTTACGGTTTTACCAACACCGGCACCACCGAACAAGCCAACCTTACCACCTTTGGCAAACGGACAAACCAGGTCAATAACCTTGATGCCTGTTTCCAACAAGTCAGTAGAGTTAGACTGCTCATCGAAGCTTGGTGCTGTACGGTGAATAGCATAACGCTCTTGCTCACCGATATCGCCACACTCATCGATTGGACGACCCAATACATCCATGATACGACCCAGAGTTTCAGTACCAACAGGTACAGAAATTGGAGCGCCAGTATTGGTGACCTGAAGACCACGCTTCAGACCTTCTGTTGAGCCCATCGCAATGGTACGCACCACACCGTCACCCAGCTGCTGCTGAACTTCAAGGGTGGTTTCAGTACCGTCAACGGTCAGGGCGTCGTAGACCTTGGGCACGCTGTCGCGTGGAAATTCCACGTCGATAACGGCACCGATGATCTGTACGATAGATCCGCTCATTTTCGGTTCCTCTTAATCTTTAAACCTTCGTTACCCGGCTTATACAGCCGCGGCGCCGCTAACGATTTCCGAAATTTCCTGGGTAATGGCTGCCTGACGTGCTTTGTTGTACAACAAATTCAGCTCGTCAATCATATTGCCTGCGTTGTCGGTGGCGTTCTTCATTGCCAACATACGCGCTGCTTGTTCACAGGCATTATTTTCAACCACACCTTGATAAACCTGAGATTCAACATAACGAACCAGCAAGCCTTCCAGGATTTCCTTGGCGTCCGGTTCATAAATGTAATCCCAGTGATGGCTCAGGGAATCGTTTTCTTCTGCCTTCAGCGGCAATAATTGCTCCGCAACAGGCTGTTGGGTCATGGTGTTTACAAAGCGGTTATGCATGATATACAGACGATCGATCTTGCCTTCGTCAAATGCATCAAGCATCACTTTTACCGCTCCGATCAGGCTGGTCAACTCAGGAGCATCACCCAGATGAGACTGGGAGGCCACAACGTTGCCACCAAAACCGGAGAAGAATAAATTGGCTTTTGAACCAATCGCGCAGAAATCAGTTTCTACACCTTTTTCTTCCCACTCTTTGGCTTGCTGTGCGAGTCGCTTGAACAGGTTGTTGTTCAAACCACCACACAGACCACGGTCGGAAGACACCACGATATAGCCAACACGCTTGATGTCGCGGCCTTGCAGATAACGATGGCGATACTCAGAGGTCGCATTGGCCAGATGACCAATCACCGTACGGATACGATCCGCATAAGGACGGCTCTGCTGCATACGCATCTGAGCACGACGCATTTTACTTACAGCAACTTTTTCCATTGCTGAAGTAATTTTTTGCGTGCTTTGTACGCTCGAGATCTGCTCTTTAATCTCTTTTCCGACTGCCATAATTTAAGCTGCCTTTGGTTGAGTGAATCGAGCCGACATCAACTCAGTTAATGTCGGCACGGAACTTACCAGGTCTGAGAGCTCTTGAATGATTCAATACACTCTTTCAGACCGGCTGCGATCTCGTCGTTGTAACCGCCATTCTCGTTGATCTTGCCCATCAGCGCAGCAAATTCGCTGTTGGCATAGCTCAACAAGGCCGCTTCAAACGAGCCAATCTTGTTCACTTCAACATCTTCCAGGAAGCCTTCATTGGCAGCGTAAATAACCAGACCCATTTCGGCAGTGGACATTGGAGAATACTGTCCCTGCTTCATCAGTTCGGTTACTGCTTTACCGTGTTCCAGCTGCTTGCGGGTCGCTTCATCAAGATCCGATGCAAACTGTGCAAAAGCTGCCAGTTCACGATACTGAGCCAGAGCCAAACGAATACCGCCGCCCAGCTTCTTGATGATTTTGGTCTGTGCTGCACCACCTACACGAGAAACCGAAATACCAGCGTTCATCGCAGGACGGATGCCTGAGTTGAACAGGTTGGTTTCCAAGAAGATCTGACCGTCGGTAATCGAAATTACGTTGGTCGGTACGAACGCAGAAACGTCACCACCCTGGGTTTCAATGATCGGCAGAGCCGTCAAGGAACCTGTTTTGCCTTCAACACCACTTACGCTCTTCACGTAATCAGGGTTTACACGACATGCACGCTCCAACAAACGGGAGTGCAGGTAGAAAACGTCACCTGGGTATGCTTCACGACCCGGAGGACGTTTCAGCAGCAGGGAAATCTGACGGTATGCCCAAGCTTGCTTGGTCAAATCATCATAAATGATCAGGGCATCTTCGCCGCGATCCAGGAAGTATTCACCCATCGCACAGCCAGAGTACGGAGCCAGGAACTGCATTGCTGCAGGATCGGCTGCACCGGCGGCAACAATGATGGTGTGTTCCATAGCGCCATGCTCTTCCAGCTTACGAACAACGTTCGCAATAGAAGACTGCTTCTGACCAACAGCGACATAGATACATTTAACGCCACTGCCTTTCTGGTTGATGATGGCATCAACAGCCAGAGCCGTTTTACCGGTCTGACGGTCACCAATCACCAGCTCACGCTGACCACGGCCAATTGGCACCATGGAGTCAACGGCTTTGTAGCCAGTCTGCATTGGCTGGTCAACGCCCTGACGAGCAATTACGCCAGGAGCAACACGCTCAACAGGAGCCGTTGCTTGCGCTTCAATAGGACCTTTGCCATCAACAGGGTTACCCAGAGTGTCGACAACGCGACCCAACAGAGCTTCACCTACAGGCACTTCCAGAATGCGACCAGTACACTTGGCAACCTGGCCTTCGGCCAGATCTTTGTATTCACCCAGAATAACCGCGCCTACAGAGTCGCGTTCCAGGTTCATTGCCAGGCCGTATACACCGCCTTCAAATTCAATCATCTCACCGTACATGGCGTCGGCAAGACCGTGGATACGAACGATACCGTCAGATACGGATACGACGGTGCCCTCGTTCTGGGCTTGTGAAGTCACATCGAGATTTTCGATGCGTTTTTTGATGACTTCACTGATCTCGGATGGATTCAGTTGCTGCATGCATCGTCCCTCAAACTAGGATTTCATCGCTTCGGCCAACTTTGACAGCTTGGCAGTTAATGAGCCGTCAATAACCAGGTCGCCAGCACGAATGATTACGCCGCCGATGAGAGATTCATCAACTTCGCTACTCATGCGTACTTCACTTTGCAGTTTGGCTTTCAGTGCCTTGGACAGTTTGTTTTCCTGAGCCTTGGTCAATGGACGAGCAGACGTCACCAGAACGTCTACTGTATTTTCCATTTCCGCTTTCAACTCTTCGTAAAGAGCTGTGATCTCAGGTAACAGCGTCAGGCGCTTGTTTTCTGCCAGAACGGCTACCAGGTTTTTGGCTGTGTCAGTCAGCTTATCGCCACATACGTCTATCAACGCTTGTGCTTGCTGTTCAGCGGTCAGAGAAGGATGGACCAGAAGAGAGGCCATCTCATCGTTGGCGGCATAAGCCGCCAACAGCGCCAGGTCATCAGACCAGGCGTCGAGGGCATTCTTCTCTTGCGCTTCAGCAAACACCGCCTTGGCGTAGGGCCGAGCGAGAGTGGTTAATTCAGCCATGGCAACCTCGCTTAGAGCTCTTCAGTCAGTTTATTCAACATATCAGCATGTGCTGATGCGTCGACCGACTTGCCCAGGATCTTGGCTGCGCCGGTAACGGCCAGTTCAGATACCTGCTTGCGAAGCTCTTCTTTCGCGCGGTTTACCTCTTGCTCAACTTCTGCTTGAGCAGCAGCTACCAAACGGTCACCTTCAGCGCGAGCCGTTTCTTTGGCCTCGTCGATGATTTGATTGGCACGTTTGTTAGCCTGTTCGATGATTTCGGCAGCTTTTTCTTTGCCTTCACGCAGTTGGGAAGCGGCTTTTTCTTGAGCCAGTTCCAAATCGCGCTCAGCACGGTTTGCTGCGTCCAGACCATCGGCAATTTTCTTTTCACGCTCTTGCATGGCACCCAAAAGGTGAGGCCATACGTATTTCATGCAAAACCACACGAAAATCGCGAATGTGATGATCTGGCCGATAAGTGTTGCGTTAATGTTCACGCCAGAGCCCTCATGTTCGTTGGTTAAGGAAGTTCGTTATAACAGGAACAACCCTTAGGCAGCGAACATCAGGTACAGACCCAGACCAACACCGATCATAGGTACCGCATCAAGCAGACCTGCGATCAGGAACATCTTGCCCTGCAACATTGGACCCAGTTCAGGCTGACGAGCAGTACCTTCCAGAAGACGACCACCCAGCAGACCGAAGCCGATAGCAGTACCCAGAGCACCCAGACCAATCATCAGAGCCGCAGCCAGGAATACCAGACCTTGTTCCATAGTATTTCTCCAAATAGTTAGTAGTAGTTAAGTGAGTTAAAAGTTAAAGGTTAAAACTTAATGATCTTCGTGAGCCATGCTCAAATACACGATGGTCAGCATCATGAAAATGAACGCCTGCAGCGTGATCACCAGAATGTGGAAAACTGCCCACGCCCACTGTAGAGCACCGCCCAGAAGGAACAGTAATCCGCCAGCGGAAAACATCAGTGCAATCAGGATGAAAATCATTTCACCAGCATACATGTTACCGAACAGTCGCAATGCCAGAGAAATTGGCTTGGCAATCAGAGCAACGATTTCCAGGAACAGGTTGATTGGCACAAATACAGCTTGCAGGTATGGGTTATTGACCTTGAATGGCTGTAACGCCAATTCTGCCGCAAAGCCCTTCACACCTTTTACCTTGATGGAGTAGAAGATCATCATGGCAAAGACAGTCAGAGACATACCCATTGTGATGTTGACGTCTGTAGATGGCACTACTTTCATGTAGTGTGCCCCAAACGCGCTAAACAGAGATGGCAACACGTCAACCGGGATCAAATCCATGAAGTTCATCATGAAGACCCAGGTAAAAATTGTCAGAGATAACGGTGCAACCAATGGGTTTTTACCGTGAAAAGACTCTTTAACCGTGGAGTCAATAAAGCCCACGATCATTTCAACAAAATTCTGGAAGCCTGTCGGAATGCCGGTTGTGGCATTTTTGGCAGCTTTCCAGAACAGATACATAATCAGACCACCCAGACCGATCGACCAGCCCAATGAATCAACGTGCACAGCAGAGAAGCCCATTGCAGCAGCTTCTTCTTTGTTGTGAGCCATTGTCCAGGCACTGTCTTCCAGGGTGTGAGTTTCTGCCTGCCCTTCTTCATTTACATGATGACGGACATAACCTTCCGGCAATTTGCCGAAAGTCAGATTGGTCAGGTGGTGCGAGATATACTCTTGGGAGTTTCCAGCCATCGTTCACTCTCAGTCCATAGTTTATAAATTAGCGACTTTTGCAGAGGCTACATGCCCCAGCTGCACTGTTACAAAACCTGCAAACAGCGCCAGTACATTCAGTGGCTCGACACGCTGGAAGATGGCAATAAAACACAGCGCTGTCAGCAAAAACTTCCAGGTTTCACCCTGGTAAAACGCTTGCACAACCCGATCGGTTGATCGTGCACCACTATAACGGAATGCCTTCCAAATAAAATAGGCGTTGGGCAGGGCACATGTTAACCCTCCGAGAACGGCCGATTTGGCGGCTACATCGCTATGTAGCAGGCCAGCGATACCTGCAATCAATGACAACCCCAGCTGAAGTAACACAACTTTGTATACCGGGGGGCGCGGGACAGTTGACAACCTGAACCTCTGTAAAAACACGGATTGCGGGATAACCCAGCTCAAAAGCGTCGTGATTATATGAAGTCGGTCAGAGGGCTTCAACCACATTCATGCCTGAAAGGGTGAATAATTGGTCGTAGTGCTTTAGGAGTTGATCTGTATTGGAAAACACAATATGAGGCTTGACTTCGTAGCCAATCAACCGAAGCCAAGTTAGGGAAAGTACTTATTAACTATTTGATGTGAGCCAGTATTCCATCCAACTCATCCAGACTGCTGTAATCAATGACTACCTTGCCCTTGCCTCTGGCACCATGACGAATGACAACTTTGGCTCCCAAACGATCACCCAACAAGCGTTCAAGCCGCATAACATCGGGGCTTGGGGGAGTTACTGGTGTTTTTTCCACGTCATCGACAGGCTGGCTGAGCTGGCGAATAAGCTTTTCTGTCTCACGTACATTAAGACTGTCAGCAACCACCTGAGCAGCAGCATCTGACTGAGCCTGCCCTGTTAAGCCTAACAAAGCACGTGCGTGACCCATTTCCAAATCACCATTTTCCAGCAGGCGTTTGACGTCGGTATTTAGCTGCATCAGACGCAGCAGGTTAGCAACAGTTGTCCTGTTTTTACCTACTGAATTCGCGACCTGCTGCTGCGTCAGGCCAAATTCCTGCTGCAAACGATGCAGGGCAATCGCTTCTTCCATGGGATTCAGGTTTTCACGCTGAATATTCTCGATCAATGCCATCGCAATGGCAGATTCATCCGCCACATCCCGAACCAACACAGGGATGCGCTTCAAACCTGCCAGCTCACACGCTCGCCAACGACGCTCACCGGCAATGATCTCATAATGATCTGGCATTCCTGGCAAGGGACGTACAACAATCGGCTGCATCAGTCCTTGTTGTCGAATGGAATCAGCCAGTTCTTCCAACGCACTTTCCTGAACGTCCCGACGTGGCTGATACTGACCCGGCTGGAGCTGCTGAAGTTCCAACTCAACCAGGGTGCCATCTTCAGGAGGAGATATCTCTGTGCCTTCCTCCTGAACAGGAGCTTCTTGCAAAGATTCCGACGTCGTAGTCTGAGAAGCTGATAACAAAGCATCGAGACCACGGCCAAGCCCGCGTTTCTTTTTAGTCATTATGTCACTCGAATACAGATTACTGATTCGCCAGGCGGCGATTGACTTCCCCAGCCAGTGCCAGGTAATTCAAGGCACCACGAGAGGCTTTGTCATAATACAAGACCGGCAAACCATGGCTTGGAGCTTCGGCCAGACGCACATTACGAGGGATCACTGTTTCATATACCTGATCACCAAAATGTTCCAGCAGCTGATTGGATACTTCTACCGTCAGGCCATTTCGCGCATCGTACATAGTACGCACAATTCCTTCGATCCCCAGATCAGGGTTATAGGCATCCCGGATCGACTCAATGGTCTCCAGCAAGGCACTCAGTCCTTCAAGGGCATAGTATTCACACTGCACAGGAATAATAACGCCGCTGGACGCAACCAGTGCATTAACCGTCAACATATTCAAAGAAGGCGGGCAGTCAATCAGGATAATATCGTACTGGTCCTGCACCTGTGCCAACGCACGAGACAGGCGTAATTCCCGACCAATCACACTGATCAGCTCCACTTCAGCAGCAGTCAGATCGCCATTAGCCGGTATCAGATGAAAACCTGCTGCTTCTGAATAGACTGTGGCTTCCTGTGCATCACAACGCCGCGTCAATACATCGTATAACGATCGCTGCAGCGAATACTTGTCAACACCACTTCCCATCGTGGCATTACCTTGCGGGTCCAGATCAAGCAACAGCACCTTGCGCTGCATTGCCGCCAGTGAAGCCGCCAGATTCACCGCAGTTGTCGTTTTGCCTACACCACCTTTTTGATTGGTGATTGCCAGAATCATAGTCACAACCCGATCCGAATATATAAGGTAATTGATTTGCGGATGTCTGACAGACGTGAGCGCCCACTATTATAGAGTGGGTACTATAGAAAGAAGATGCCGCTCTCCTTCGACGCCTGGTATTTGAACCGACTCAGCCTGAAGCAGACGATAGTCGGTTGAAATTGCATCCAATTCAGCTTCTGGATACTGACCTTTCATGGCCAGAAAGCAACCATCACTGGCCAATAAATGTCGACACCAGCGAGTCATATCATGCAAGGATGCAAAAGCCCGACTCACGATCATATCGAAAAGCTCTGGTGGCTGATACGCTTCCACCCGATCATTCACAATGGTGACGTTATCCAGTTTCAATGCGGTACGAACCTGGAACAGAAAACGGGTTTTCTTGCCGTTGCTATCCAGCAGGGTAATCGGCAGATCAGGATTCATAATCGCGAGAATCATCCCTGGCAACCCCGGCCCGGTGCCAACATCAATCAGACGCGAGACTCCCTGAACTTGGGAATGTACAACCAGGCTGTCCAGCACATGAAGAGGCAACATATCGTCAATCTGACGAATGGATGTCAGGTTGTAAGCCCGGTTCCATTTATCCAGCAGGCGCAGATAATTCATCAGGTTTTCGGATTGTGTATGCGTCAGGTCGATTCCAAGCTGAGCGGCACCTTTAAACAAGGCCTTCTCCAGCTCATCAAAATCAGCGTTCGGTGAACTATTCCGCGGCATGCTGACTTCATCCTCCAGGGGCAGAAAGGGGCGGATGGTAACACATCCCTTATAAAGTAGGCTGACCCCGAATAGCGTGAGAAAAGAACACTCCACACTTCACTTCAGGGCTTCATTCAACAAAAACAAATGTCTTAATTCACTTGACTGATCAACCGATTTTTTTTCAGATGCACCAGAATCTGACTGATAGCTGCCGGTGTGACTCCTGAAATACGAGAGGCCACGCCCAATGTAGCGGGCCGAATCGATTCCAGTTTTTGTTTCACTTCATTTGAAAGCCCACCAATCACGCTGTAATCCAGAGATTCAGGCAACGCCGTATTTTCGTAACGTCGTAATTGTTCAATTTCATCCTGTTGGCGGCTGATATAACCGTCGTATTTGGCCTGAATTTCTACCTGTTCCGCTACAGCGGGCGACATAACAACGTCACCTTTCAATGGCGCGACCTGTGAATAACTCAGGCCTGGGCGCTTCAACAGGTCATGCAAAGAATATTCTCGCGTAATTGCTGCTTCCCCCAGGGTTTCCAGGGCCACTGCCTCTTCAGAAGCGGGTTGAATCCAGGTTGTTTTAAGACGCTGTTTTTCCTGCTCTATGGCTTCTTTTTTTGCACTGAAGGCTGCCCAACGCAGATCGTCAACCAACCCCATTTCACGCCCAATCTCAGTCAAACGCAGATCAGCATTGTCTTCCCGCAGAATCAGTCGGTATTCCGCCCGACTGGTGAACATTCGGTACGGCTCCTTGGTTCCCATGGTAATCAAATCATCAATCAGGACACCGATGTAACTCTGATCCCGGCGGGGTGCCCATGGCTCCAGCCCCTTCACCTGACGTGCGGCGTTCAATCCAGCTACCAGCCCTTGTGCTCCGGCTTCTTCATATCCGGTCGTGCCATTAATCTGGCCAGCAAAATACAGATTATGGACAAAGCGGGTTTCCAGGCTGTGTTTCAACTGCTGAGGATTAAAGAAGTCGTATTCGATGGCATAACCCGGACGCGTAATATGCGCGTGTTCAAATCCGGGAATGCTGTGAATCAGATCCAGCTGCACATCAAACGGAAGGCTTGTCGAGATACCGTTCGGGTACAACTCATTGGTCGTCAGCCCTTCGGGTTCGACAAAAATCTGATGGCCAGTACGATCGGCAAAACGCATGACTTTATCTTCAATAGAGGGACAGTAACGTGGCCCTGTACCTTCAATAACGCCAGCGTACATCGGAGAACGATCCAGATTATTGCGGATAATGTCGTGCGTACGTTCATTGGTGTGAGTAATGTAGCAGCACACTTGTTCAGGATGCTGATCCACAGAACCCATAAATGACATCACAGGCAGCGGAGTATCGCCCGGCTGTTTCTGCATCACAGAGAAATCAACACTGCGTCGATCAATACGAGCAGGCGTACCTGTTTTTAAGCGCCCAACAGTAAAGGGCATTTCGCGTAATCGGTGTGCCAGAGCAACGGATGGTGGATCACCCGCACGACCACCCTGGTGATTTTCCATACCAATATGCAACACACCACCCAGAAACGTGCCAGCAGTCAGTACCACAGCCCCAGCATGGATGCGCATGCCGGTATTCGTTACCACTCCCATCACAGTACTGCCCACACCATCACCATCGACAATCAGGTCATCGCAGGACGCCTGAAAAATATCGAGATTCGTCTGATGTTCAACAATGTGACGAATAGCAGCACGGTACAACTGACGATCAGCCTGAGCCCGAGTAGCCCGAACGGCAGGCCCCTTACGACTGTTCAGAATGCGAAACTGTATACCAGCCAGATCCGTTGCCGTTGCCATCGCACCACCAAGGGCGTCGATCTCTTTGACCAGATGACTTTTACCAATCCCACCAATCGCCGGATTGCACGACATCACGCCCACGGTATCCGTATTGTGGGTCAGCAAGAGTGTGCGTGCTCCCGTACGAGCAGAAGCCAAAGCAGCCTCAGTTCCGGCATGACCACCACCGACCACAATCACATCATAACGAACAGGATAATCCACCATCACACCTCGGAAATACGCCACCATCACGGGAAAAACTGACCCAAAAAGGTCGCCGATTCTAACATCAACCCCCACTCTGACCTACACATTGTACAGAAATCAAACAATTAAGGTTACCCACAACCAAAGCCTTCACAAGCAGCTTGTTAATAAAATAATCCACAGGCAGGGATAACTTACTCAAAGTGAGAATTATCAAGGCATCTAGCTGTGCACAACCTTATTAACAATAGTGGATAAGATTACAAGACTATTGATTCAAGAGAAAATTACTCACAGAATATACCGGATTAATCACAGCTATTTTTTAAGAAATCCACTGAATTTTACACAAGCTAAGATATAGGTAACTGCAGCGCTCAAGGGCCTCACAGCTGACTATGATGTGAAGTATCCACAAAGAAACTGGCTAACAAGAACTGGAGATGGGATCAAGGAACAGGGGGAAAACAACAGCCGTTACTGTTGATAATTAGATAGAATAAATGGGGATAAGTACTTTCAGAGAGCGGACCGACAAGAAAGTCAGTCCGGGGAAGAACTACTTGGAAAAGCGCATAATGAGCTGTTCATCATTCAGGGCCAAATACATTTCCAGTTGCTGGTTGATATTTAATGCCGTAAATCCGTCTGCGGACTGCCCATCGCTCAAATTAAAACCAGAACAATTCTCTCGCTTGAACATATTCACCGCAAACAACGGATACTTACTGTTCAATAAATAAATATTGCCCTCAAAAGAGCACCCATTCGGGCCGGTTCCAATAAAGGTATTGCTACCATCGCGTTGCGCAACAAACAGCCGGTATGCTCCTGCTTGCCATGTACCAACCAATTGCCACAGAGCCGAACCATTAGCCCAACTGCCATCGGCAACCAGTGTCAGGCTTCCTCCTTCACTGGCCGATACATAATTACCCACGATGGTACCAGTAGAGGTTGATTGATTGACCAATAAACCGTCAAAGGACACAGCATTGGCATTACCTCCAGAGACATAATAATTCGCGTTGGTTTCACTGGTTGTGAGCCCATGAACACTGAAAGCTACACTGACTTTCTCACTCGGCTCATCGTAAGACACTGTGCCCCGATAGCCCGACGTACCATCCGTACCAAACACAGCACCATCATAAAAAAGAAAACGCACTGCTCCGTTCTGATTGAACTGACCATCCCAGAAACCATTCAAGGCAATGGCTTTATTGAAAGAGGGTTCAACATCAAGATCACTTGAATTTGACAAACAGCCCACCAAAAACAGGGCTAACGCCACCGTGATGAGTTTCATATGCCTACCTGACGTAATAGTTATTTTATGAGTCAATTTTAACGTATATGACAAGCGTCACTCTCGTATTACGTCATAAAACGTCACTTTTTGACGATATATTGAAGCAGCAAGTATCCCAGTGGCCACGATTAGAACCGATAAGTTTCCAGCCCGACCAAGTACCCACTCACTGATTTCCATCATTAATTCTTAAAATGAATATAAGCCTGTTCTGTTAGTATAAGATCCAATCAGACATTCAGGCTGCTTTTAAAGCGGACTAACACTCGATAGACTAAAGCGACCAGCCGTTTAGGGAGAAGCCATTATGAGCGAGACACGAAACCAACTGAAAAGCATCGCTGTTGAACGTATACAGAAAGAAAATCTTGCCGCTTCAAGTTTTCGGGAGATGGGCAAGGCCGCCGGAATCAAATCCAGTTCCGTGCATTACCACTTCAAGAGCCGGGATGCCCTGCTGTTGGAACTGGCTCAAGATTTCAAACGTGATTTTTTTGACGCATTGCAACGAAAAACCGGCGAAATATCCAGCCCCAAGCAGCGCCTTCAACACCTATTCATGCTGTATGCAGACTTTTATCAGAGCCATGAACTGACACTGGCACTGGCTTATCAAGCCAATGCGCACGAACTGACAGACGAGTGTCGTGAAGTGATTCAGGCATTCCACAACGAACTGAATACCTGGGTGCTTGATAGCCTGCAACCTGCCCGTTTCCTGCCCATTTCCAAAGAGTCTCTGGCACTGGTCGTCAGTAGCAGCCTGCAGGGAGCATTGATGATGGATCGGGGTCAAGGAGCAGCAGAACATCTGGATGCTGTTCAGGAGTGGCTGGCAAGCTTGAGTAGTCTGTAAATACTCAAGCTTGATTCACCGGACTGGCAACAATCTGGTGCTTATTTACTTGCCAATACAAAAATTGCCAAAAATTTCACCCAGTAAGTCATCCGCACTGAAGTCTCCGGTGATCTCTCCCAGAGCCTTCTGAGCCGCTCTCAGATCTTCGGCAAGCAACTCTCCTGCAGCCACCAGGCGAAGCTGCTGATGGCCATGTTGCAAGGTCTCAGAAGCCCGCTCCAGTGCATCAATATGACGACGGCGAGCGATAAAGCCGCCCTCTCCGGCTGAATCAAACCCCATCACATCTTTCAGGTGTGATCTCAGCTCATCAATCCCCGTTTGCTGTCGGGCCGAAATACCAATGCTCGGGAATGCACCTTGAATAGCCAGGCCAACCTGATCACCACTCAAATCCACTTTATTGCGCACAACCGTAATCATCCCGGAACGAATCAGATCATCCGCCGTCGACTTTAATCCACGCGCATCGTAGAGCGCATGAAGCAACTCCTCAGGGGATAACTCATCCTGAGTGCTGTCCACCATCAACAAAACCCGATCGGCCTGATGAATTTCTTCCCAGGCTCGTTCAATACCAATGCGCTCAACTTCATCCGGTGCATCCCGCAAACCAGCAGTATCGATAATGTGTAAAGGCATGCCATCGATATGAATATGTTCTCTCAGAACATCACGAGTCGTACCCGCAATATCTGTCACAATGGCTCGATCATTACCGGCCAGTGTGTTAAGTAGTGAGGACTTACCTGCGTTTGGACGCCCGGCAATCACGACATTCATACCTTCTCGAAGTAATGAGCCACGATTGGCGCTTGTCAGTACATCGGCCAAAGTGTCTCGCACACGCTGCAACTGGCCATCAATCACACCATCCGATAAAAAATCGATTTCTTCTTCAGGAAAATCAATCGCTGCTTCAACATGCACTCGTAATTCCGTTAGCTCATTCTGCAAGGCCGCGATGCGCTGGGAAAACTCTCCTTGCAGAGAACGCACAGCACAGCGAGCAGCCTGTTCTGATGCTGAATCAATCAGATCTGCAATGGCTTCAGCCTGAGCCAAATCCAGCTTGTCGTTCAAAAACGCGCGTTCTGAAAACTCTCCTGGTCTGGCCAGTCGCCCACCACATGCCAGCACAGCTTTCAGAAGCAAATCCAGAATAACCGGCCCACCATGCCCTTGCAGTTCCAGTACATCTTCCCCGGTAAAGGAATTTGGCCCAGGAAAGTACAGTGCAATTCCGGTGTCCAGCAACGCGCCGTCCTGATCGTGAAAATCACCATAACGCGCATAACGCGGGGCAGGACACTGACCGAGAACCTGTTCAGCAATACGGGTAGATGCGGGGCCAGAAACACGAACAATACCAACGCCTCCACGGCCGGGAGCGGTAGCAATGGCAGCGATTGTATCGGAGTGAAGTGCCTGAATCATGGTGTTGTCTCGCCTGAATCAAAAGCGGAATTCTACACCAGAGGCCAAAAGAAAGGAGAGAGAAGCATCGGGAAGCGAGGGTTATCCACGCTTCCCGATATCAGAACGCAAGGCTCAAGCGCCTTTTTCGATCTGCTTGGTAATCACATACTGCTGAGAAATGGACAACAGGTTATTGACCACCCAGTACAGTACCAATCCTGCAGGGAACCACAGGAAGAAAATGGTAAAGATCACCGGCATAAACTGCATTACACGCGCCTGCATGGGATCAGGCGGAGCCGGATTCAGTTTCATCTGCACAAACATGGATGCACCCATGATCAGTGGCAGAATGAAGTACGGATCCATCACCGACATATCTTCAATCCACAAGGCAAACGGAGCCTGACGCAGTTCCACACTTTCCATCAGTACCCAATACAGCGCAATGAAGACCGGCATCTGAATCAGAATCGGCAAGCAGCCACCCAATGGGTTGATCTTCTCATCGCGATACAGCTTCATCATTTCCTGACCCAGCTTCTCACGATTATCACCGTGTCGATCCTTCAATTCCTGCATTTTTGGGCCAACCTTGCGCATGTTGGCCATAGAGCGGTAGCTCATTGCAGAAGGATAGAAGAACAAGGCCTTGATACAGATTGTCAGAAGGATAATCGCCACACCCCAGTTACCCACGATGCTGTGGAAAAATTCCAGACCAACAAACAACGGTTGGGCAATCCACCAAAGCCAGCCGTAATCAACGGTCAGCTCCAGATTCGTGGCAATTTCTCCCAACTGGCTTTGAATTTTCGGCCCGACGTACAGGCTGGCACCGGTTTCACCCGTTGCACCTGAGGCCACCTGAAGTGGCTTGTCATAAAATCCGAAAATGTAATGACCTTTTACATAGCGACCATTATACGTGTGCGCAGCGTCCTGATCAGGCACCCAGGCCGACAGGAAGTAGTGCTGTAACATTGCTGCCCAGCCACCGTTTTGCTGGCTCTTGAAACTGGCGTCTTCAAGATCTGAAAAAGTGACTTTTTCATAACGGTTTTCCTGAGTCGTCAATGCAGCGCCCAGATACGCTTGCATCCCCATATCCGGGCCGGAAGACGGATCAGCAGACCCATCACGCTTCAACTGGGCATAAAACACACCCTGCCAGTTGGTGTCTGAATCGTTGTGAATTCGATACGTGATATCCATCAGATAATCAGAACGACGGAAGGTATAGATCTTCTCAATGCGGCCTTTTTCAACGTCTGTGCTCAGAACAACCTTGAGTTCATCCTGACCATCAACCAGTTCATAACGGGTCTCACTGGATGAAAACAGCGGTGCACCATTGGAGTCCGTACCATCACGTCCCAAAAGACCGCTCTGCGCTACATACACACGACGCTGATTGCGCTCCATCAGCACAAAAGGCACATCCTTTTGCTCAATAGAAGCTGGATAAGCAGGTAACAACACCTGGGTAACTTCACCACCACGCGGATCAATGCTGATATCCAGCACATCCGTTACAACCCGAATCAGCTTTCCTGAAGCCACTGCAGCGGTGTGATCCGGTGCATCCATAACTTCAACTTGAGGTAACTCGGCATTGCCATTATTACTGACTGAATCAGTGATAACAGGGGTGTCGACAGCAGTATCTTCAACCGCTGCAATAGGAGCATCAATCTGCTTTTCGCTCCCATAGTCTTCATTCCAGGCCAGAATCAGAAAATAACTACTGATGGCCAGGCCAATCATAATAACCGTACGGCGGATATCCATCTTCAGGGTTTCCGTTGACAACAGTTGGTGGAGGATGCGGGATCATTCGGTACCAGATCGACACCGTGTGAGCCCCATGGATGACACTTGGACAAGCGTTTCAGGGCAAGGCGACCGCCTTGCAGGGCTCCATGACGCTGAATGGCTTCAGCAGCATAGGCAGAACAGGTTGGGTAAAAACGACAGCGGCTGGGCAACAACGGACTGATGAGATACCGGTACGCCGTGATCATAAGCAGCAGTGCCTTGGCACTAGCGCTTGCGCGACGATGTGCGCCGGGACTTTCCGTTTTTGCCATAAGCGGGACGTTTTAACCGAAACCAGAGGGCGTCAATCATCTCACGTATTTGCTGGTTGTCCAGTTCAGCCAATCCTGACCTGGCCAATATCACAAAATCCAGCGCATCAAGTTGATGACGATTGAGCCTGAATGATTCACGCACAATACGTCGAACACGATTGCGCTGAACCGCCAGCTTGATTTGCTTTTTGGGAATAACAAATCCAATCCTGGCCTGACCTGTTTCTCCAGGGCGAGCCAGAATTAATAGCTGGGGAGTGCTCCCACGTAGTTCTGTCTTATCGAACACATGCTTGAACTCATTCGGCTTCAGCAGCCGTGATTGTCGTGAAAAGCGAGTGTCAGACATGAAAATAGCAGGAGTTAGCTGACAAATCAGGCGCTCAGAGACTTACGGCCTTTGGCACGACGACGGGCCAGTACCTGACGACCATTCTTGGTAGCCATGCGAGCACGGAAGCCGTGAGTACGCTTGCGCTTCAATACGCTGGGTTGGAATGTACGTTTCATAGGACGTTCACCGGTTGAAAAATTTGAGTCGATTTTTAAAGGGCGGCAATTGTAGGGGAAAGCGCAAATCAAGGCAATGGTTACTGATTGAACAATTTGGATGACCGTAATTGTTGTTATACATAAATGTATTGTTTGATTGTGATGAAAATGTATAGAGGAGTTCTATTGTTGTTGTTATTAGGCAGGCCAACTTCTGTGCATAACATCAGTAACATAATGTTTTTAAAGGATTTTTTATAAATATAACGCTGTTGATTTCACGTGCAGGAGCTGCGAAATGGCTGTGATTGAATTGTGGATAATTTTTTAGTGGCTGTTCAGGGTGTTATTCACAGGATGTTCTTTGTGGATACTTTTTTGAACTGTCATCAGGTTTTCCACAGGTTATGTTTTGAAAATTCACCCCCATCAGGGTTGTGGATAACTCTTTTTCTCTGAGGTAGACTGTCGCCTTTCTTATAAAGACCGATTATTGAGGTGGCCGTGACCGCATTGTGGGAACAATGTCTCAGATCGCTTGAGCATGAATTGCCAGCGCAGCAATACAACACCTGGATTCGCCCTTTGCTGGCATCCGGTGAGCAGCAGCATCTGGTATTGAGTGCGCCCAATCGTTTTGTGCGTGACTGGGTCAGAGACAAGTATCTGGAACGAATTCAGCAGATTCTGTCCGATTTGAACGGTGGGAGAATTACGCCTGTTGAACTGGTAGTGGGTGAATCGCAGCCGATGTTCCGACCACCCTCTGTGGTTGGTAGCAGCAGTGCCCGTACCGTGGCGGCTGCGGTACCGGCGCAAAATACCAGTTTTGCAGAAACCCGGGCACGACGGGAAGATCAGGATTTACCAGAGCGACAGCAAGAATTGCCAATCGTGGAGTCTTTACCTGTTGGAGCGCCGCGTACTCTGCCTGAGCGAGAGGTGCAGGTCGAAGGTGGTCTCAAGCATCGTAGCTTTCTGAATGCCTCGTTTACCTTTAAAAGCTTTGTGGAAGGCAAGTCGAATCAACTGGCCCACGCTGCAGCGCGCCAGGTGGCTGAAAATGCAGGCGGTTCCTACAACCCACTCTTTATATACGGTGGCGTTGGTCTGGGTAAAACGCATTTAATGCATGCTGTGGGGAATCATCTGCAAAGCATGAACCCGAATGCCAAAGTGTTGTATGTGCATTCAGAGCGTTTTGTTCAGGATATGGTCAAGGCACTGCAGTTGAATGCGATCAACGAATTCAAGCGCTTTTACCGCAGTCTGGATGCCTTACTGATCGACGATATCCAGTTTTTTGCGGGCAAAGAACGCTCTCAGGAAGAGTTTTTCCACACCTTCAACGCCTTGTTGGAAGGCGGTCAGCAGATGATTTTGACTTGCGACCGTTATCCCAAGGAAATTGATGGGTTGGAAGAACGATTGAAATCCCGTTTTGGCTGGGGTTTGACGGTGGGTGTTGAGTCCCCGGAGCTGGAAACCCGCGTTGCCATTCTGATGAAAAAGGCCGAGCAGAGTAATATTGATCTGCCCGATGACGCTGCCTTCTTTCTGGCCCAGCGGATTCGTTCCAATGTACGGGAGCTGGAAGGTGCATTGAAGCGCGTGATCGCCAATGCCCAGTTTACCGGCATGCAAATTAACCTGCCGTTTATTAAAGAATCGCTGAAAGATCTGCTGGCCCTGCAGGAACGCCAGGTAAGTATTGATAATATTCAGCGCACGGTCGCTGAATACTATAAAATGAAGGTTTCCGACTTATCGTCCAAGCGACGG
>Ga0193963_1000377_pt1 | contig 23496 bp, 19 predicted proteins | sample FB_6_MG_FD_140359 | JGI IMG/M metagenome (GOLD analysis project Ga0193963, IMG submission 140359) | Microbial mat bacterial communities from the Broadkill River, Lewes, Delaware, United States - FB_6_MG | ecosystem: Environmental > Aquatic > Freshwater > River > Microbial mats | place: USA...
TACATTTGTAGTTAGATCAACATAATTTTTTAAATTATGCTCTTTCATAAACGGTGTTAATTCATCTTTGTAAAATTGCTCATAGACAGTTTTTGAGTTTGTATCAACTCCAACTATTTCTCTATAAAACACTGTACGAAGTGAATTTAGTTTTGGTTTATCTTTTGAATCATCATAAATTACATTACGACAACTTTCATCAACTTGTTCTGGGGAAAAACCTTTTATCTCTAAAATAGAAAAGTTTTTTGTGGTAAGATATTTTGTCATATCGTATCCTTAATATTAAAATTAAAGGCTTGATAAAAAAGGATAGTTTATTTCTAATGTGTCAGAAATAAAGTTGTTTATTATTTAGATAAGCTTATTAATCTAAATAAATAGTTAATAACAATTTAAAATTGTACAGTTAGGAAACTTACTATAAACTTAAATAAATAATCAACAGTTAATAACCTCAACCTTTACACTCTTAAACGCTGCAGTCATGATCACCTCATCCCTTGCATCTCCAAAAAGTGCGTTTATTTTGCTTTTTGCATGGTGAAATGTTGCAAAAAGTGTTTTTGGCTGGACTTTGTCTGTTAGTTTGATCGTTAGTGGAGTTGTCTCTCCGTACTCACTTTTTAGGATCACCTTCTCACTTGTAAAATCATGCGCGTCATCTTCACAAACTAGCAAAATATCTTCGGGGTATCTGTTGTTTAGCGACTCGCTCTGTTTTGTTTGAGCGGCATTGTTGTAGTGCGCAAGTGTACGACCTGTGCTTAGATGGTAACCCGTTAGTTTTTTCTTTGTAATCTCTTCGATCATTCCGCGGAGTTTGTACTGGTAGTATTTAAAGTGGCCGTATCCATCTTCTGTTCTAAAGTCTAGTTGGTGTAGGATCGGAGTGTCTTCTGTGTGGACTGGCCATTGAAGTCCACGTTTGCGGTGTTTTTCAAGTCTGTGGTAGTCTGCACCGCTAAATCTTCTATATGCTACCTTTTGAACCTCTTGCCAAACATCTTTGCTGCTTTTGTAGTTGTAGTCTCCACCCATCTTATTATCTAGCATTTGAAGGACTTCCCAGTCATCTGGCAAGTCTGATTTTACGAGTGGTTGCGAGAGGTGTAGACGGCGCATTGCGTTTACATATACACCTGTCTTTTCATAAGCTGATTTTACACCGATCACTATGTCTGCTTTTTGTGCAATGTCGGTCATAAAAAGCTCTTGAACATAGATCATATCAAGCTTCTCAAACGCTTTGTCTACCTTGTTTAGGTTAGGGTGTATATGTGTTAGATCTTCACCTATATTTAAAACAGCTTTTACTCTGTCTTCTAACATCTCATCAACAAGCTGAGGGGTCATAAGCCCTACCTCTTTTGGCTCTTGATAATCAGGTGCGAAGTATGGAAGCATACCCATGTCACAAGTACCTTGGACATTGTTTTGACCACGAAGCGGCATAAGTCCTGCTCCACTTTTTCCAACATTTCCAGTCATAAGTGCAAGGTGAACCATAGCCATTACTGCGTATGATCCATCAAGATGCTCAGTTATTCCAAGTCCCCAAAAGATCATAGAGTTTTTAAGTGCGTACTCACGGGCAACTTTACGGATCATCTTACTTAAATACTCATACCCTTCTATATCGTTGTAAAAATCAGGATTTGCATATGGATCATTCATGATTTTTTCTTTAAACTCATCAAAACCTTTTGTACGGTTTTCTAAGAAAGATTCATCATAAAGCTCTTCATCTATGATCACATATGCAAGCATGTTTAGAGTAAGCAGGTTTGCTTCATGTGGCATAATCGCTTTGTACTTTGAAAAGCGGTGCAGCTTGATCTCACGAACATCAAAAACAGCCAGGTTGTCATGCTCACGAGCTACATCTATGATGCGATTTGCGATGATCGGGTGAGCTTCTGTAGTGTTTGAACCTATCACGATCATAAACTCAGCGTTGTAGATGTCGCTGTATGGGTTTGTTGCAGCACCCTCGCCTATGGTTACTTTCATACCGCTAAGAGATGGTGAGTGACAAACTCTGGCACAGTTGTCAACGTGTGGTGAGTTTAGAGTGTGGCGTGTAAACTTTTGAAAAAGGTATGAACTCTCACAAGATGTTCTAGCTCCACCGATCGAGCAGATAGATTTGCGACCGTATTTTTTTTGAGTCTCTTTTAGTTTCATAGTAGCAGCTGTAGTGGCAGAATCTAGATCTGTCTCATACCAAGTATCATCCAAGTCAATCAGCGATGAAGAGATCTCTGTTTTTATGGCTGGATTTTTCTCAAGCCATGTTTTTCTGATGCGTGGTTTTTTAAGTCTCTCTTTTGAGTCAACAAAATCAAAACCGTACTTACCTTTGATACAAAGCTTTCCTTGGCTCACTACACCATCTGGGTGTGCAAAAATTTTAACTATTTTATTTTCTTTAACATCTACATTTGCCGCTATATCACAACCAACACCACAGTATGTACAAACACTGTCTATTGTTTCTATATTTTCCATAAAAGCCACCCACAGTTTAATGTAGAAATTCTACAAGAAATTCACTTAATTTTTATAATATTTTTTTACACATAATATACTTCAGTTTACTTACAGAGTATTTTGTTTTATTAATATTTAGCTACAATAACATCATATATGAACTTATCAAAAAGGGAAAAGAGATGAAGTTTATTTTCAATCTATTTTTTACAATGACTTTAGCAGTAGGTATACACGCTAATGAATCAACATCTGCAGTTTCCAAAGAAGATCTTCTACTCTACATAGCCATAATTCTGGTTGGTATTTTAGTTTATTATATATTTAGCATGTTTAAAAAACTAAATGATTCAAACAATTATCTTTCAGAAAAAACTATAGAGTTTCACCAAAATAAAGAAAGATTAGAGTTGGCACTAAAAGTTGGTAACTTAGGTTCTTGGGATGTTGACTTTACAAATAATGAAACCATAGTTAATGATCAATGGTCAGAAGTCACAGGTTATAAACTTCAAGATACCCATACATTGCAAAAAGATACATGGTTAAATACTATTCATCCAGATGATCGAGATATGGTTTTAAAGTGCGGAGCTGATTATAAACAAGGTTTGATTGATGAGTACAACGTTGAGTATAGAGGTATCACAAGTAGCGGTGACACTATATGGCTTAGAACAACAGGTGCGATCACACAAAGAGATGAACAAAACAAACCCATAAGAATGGTTGGTATAGTAAGAGATATAACAAAAGACAAACTATATAACGAACAACTAGAACGTGCCAAAACTCAAGCTGAAGAGATAGCTAAAATGAAGTCTGAGTTTTTAGCAAATATGTCCCATGAAATCCGTACCCCTTTAAATGCGATCATAGGTTTTATTGACCTACTTAGAGAGAAAGAAGATGATAAACAAAAACTTGAATATCTAAACATAGTAAACACATCTAGTAAAAGCTTGGTAAATATAATAAATGACATACTTGATTTTAGTAAGATTGAAAGTGGCAAGCTAAGCATTGAACATATTGATTTTGATTCAAAAGAGGAGTTTAATATAACAAAAAAACTCTTCCAAGCAAAAGCAGATGAGAAAGACATTAATTTACAAATAACATATAAAGATGTACCTCAGTACTTAAAAAGTGATGTTTTAAGGATAAAACAAATTGTTAATAACCTCTTGAGTAATGCGATAAAATTTACCCCAAAAGAAAAAAATATCACACTTTCACTTGAGTACAAAGACAACCAACTACTTGTAGCTGTCAGAGATGAAGGTGTAGGTATACAAAAAGATAAACTCCAAAGTATATTTGAAGCTTTTTCACAAGAAGAAGCTTCTACTTCTAGAAAGTATGGTGGTACTGGTCTTGGACTATCAATAAGTTCACGTCTTGTAAACCTTTTAGGCGGTGAGCTAAAAGTTAAAAGTAAAGTTGGTGAGGGAAGTGTATTTTACTTTAAAATCCCTGTTGAAATAGGTCAAGAGATACAAAAAGAATCTCAAGAAGTTGTAAGTTCAGATAGTCTTAGTGGTAAAAAAATACTTTTAGTAGAAGATATAAAAACAAACCAGCAAATTATGAAAATTCTTATAGAAAAAGCAGGCATGAGCATAGATATAGCGAATGATGGTTTAGAAGCAATAGATATGTTTACAAAAGGAAAATATGACTGTGTGCTAATGGATGAAAATATGCCAAATATGAATGGTCTTGAAGCAACCCATGAAATAATAACTTATGAAAAAGACAACAAACTTGAACATACACCTATTATTGCACTGACAGGGAATGCTGTTGATGGTGATCGTGAAAGGTTAATGGCAGCTGGTATGGATGAGTATCTAAACAAACCTATTGACAAAGAGAAACTTTACAAACAAATAGCTTCATTTATGTCATAGTTACTTTTAAATAAGTAACAATTTTTCATATTTAGCCGATATAGTTTAGTTCATAAACTTTTAAATGGCTGGATTAATGTTTAAACATTTTTTATTACTACTTATAATTGTTTTTGCTTTCAGTTCTTTAGAAGCATCTAACTATGAAATCGGTAAAAGACACTTTGAAAATAAAGATTATACAGAAGCTATCTACTACTTTAAAAAAGCAAAAGAAGAATACTCAAATATTGATATGCAGATCATGTGGGCTCTTAGTGAAGAAGCATTAGGTAAAGAGCTATATGTTGTAACTGCTTATGAAAGAATCTTAAACTTAGATCCAAACAATTTTAGTTTTGCGATGAAACTTAACAACCTATACAAAAAAAGAGAGTTAAGAAGTCAGATAATAAACTCTATAGATAACTTCAACTATAGTGATTATAAGAATTCATATAAAGCTTATATCTCAAAATTTTTATCCAATGATAAAATAGACCTTAAAAAACTATACTCAAACTACTATGGTTCTATAAACAGTAATAATCTTGAGTATATATACATAAAGGATAATTCTGAGTATCAACAAGAGCTTATGGATTCTCTAATTAATTCAAGACTATATGCAAATTTAAGTGTAAACTATAGCTATATACACGACATTGATAATAACGACCTATTTTTTAAAGCAGATATTGAGACTTTTGCAAAGTATGAAATCGACACGCCAGGCTTAAACTCTATGTATTCAAAAGTAACTGCTGAGATTGGTAGAAAATTCTCTAATACTATAGTTACTTTTCCAATATCCTACAAATATAATGAAATACTAAACTATTATAAATATGAGACATATTCAATAGAGCCAAAAATGATTTTTTTAATAGATGATAGCCATATGTTTGATCTCTCATTAACTTACTCAAAAACCTCTTATCCAGATGAAGACATGTATGTCCTTGATAGTTATGACTATGGATTTTGCTCAAGTATGAGATATATGTTACTAAACAACAACTTTCAGCTAGGAGTAACATATTTTAAAACTACTCCTTCAAATAATTCACTTAGCAATTATCCATACTCTTTTATAGAAAAAGATACATACGAAATGTTTTTATCGACTATATTTCCAATACAAAGTTTAAAACTTAACTTTTTTATAAACTATAAAGTTATTGATTATACGGATAATACTAAAAGCTATAACGATGCTTATAGAGAACGTGAAGATAACTTTATAGATATTGGTACAAATTTTTATACTACCCCAACAAAAGACACAAAGTTATTTTACAAAATTAATTTTTTATACAATGATACAAATTATGAACCTTTAAATTATGATAAACTAATATTTAGCATTGGATTAGAATTTAATTCATAAAAGGATCTAAATGAAATTTATATTTTTATTATTATTTGGCTTTATAGCTTTATATGCTGATATAGGTACTATATCTATGTTAAATGGTGAGGCTATTGTAACTAGAGATGGTAAAGTAACTAATATTAAAATTGGTGATTCTGTAAAAGAAGGTGACAGAATAAACACTTTTTCAAAATCTAGAATGCAAATAATCCTTGAAGATGACACTGTAATATCTATTGGAAAAAACAGTGAGTATGTTATAGAGTCTTATTCAAATGGTTTTAGACAACATGTTGATATGAGACTAAACAAAGGTTTTTTAAGAACTATAAGTGGTGAGATTGGAAAAGTTGCACCTGAGAGATTTAAACTTAGAACTAAAAATTCTACTATAGGGATCAGAGGTACTGGTTGGCTTAGTTATGTTAGTGAAGACACTGAGAACTACTTATGCTTTTCTGGAACAATTGTCGTAAATACTCCTGATGGTGTTTTCAATATTCCAGCTGGATATATGCTCTTAGGAAAAGATGGTAAATATAAAAAACTAAAAGCTAATATACGTATATTTAATGCACGAAAAAATTTAAGTAGTGATCTTAAAAGTAAACCATTTAATACTCCAAAACTTAATATGCCTCAAAGTGCTATAGGATATATTGACTCAGATATTCAGAGTGATGAAGAGATTCAACCATATAAACAAAAAAATACTCAAGGTAATAATCAAGACTATGTACTAAAACAAAACTCTACTTTAACTATAACCGCTATTGGTCAAGGAGTAGTACCAAATTCAACTTCAAACAAAGCCTTAGCAATAGCTATGGCAAAAAGAGCAGCTATAGTTGATGGATATAGAGCTTTAGCAGAGCGAGTAAATGGAGTGTATGTTGAGGGTAAAGATACTATTAGAAACATGGCAGTTAAACGCTCAGGAGTAAGGTCTCAAGTTTTAGCTATTGTACAAAATGCAAGTGTTGTTAATGGAAACTTTAAAGATGGACTTTATGAAGTTGAACTAGAGGTGGAATTAGACTATAACTATTTTAAATAAAAAGAAGTTTATCCCTTAGTTTTGTGAACAAAAACACCGTTAAAATTTACTGGTGGCTCTTTAATGTAGTGTTCACATCTCTCAATATATATTTTGTAGATATTTTTATTTGATTTTTCTTCTAGTCCATCTAACTCTTTAAAAATTGACAATGCTTCTTTAAAATTTGATTTTTTATAAGCTTCTATACCACTATGATAATAATCTATCTCTTTGAGTAACTTATCTTTACTTACTTTATATAGTGGACTAGAGCTCCATTTTTTTGGCAGCATTGCATAATCAACAATCTGCCAAATTTCTACAGGTTTTGATTGTCCTTTTACGGTAACTAAGTCCAAAAACCTAAATATATATTTTTCATTAGGAATTTTATCTTTCACATAATTTGAAATATTACACATAGAATTATAATATTTACAAAGTGATTCAAGCCTTGCACCAAGGTTTACAGGATCTCCAATAACAGTATAATCACTCCTACCACTACTCCCCATCTCACCGACGGTAGCTACTCCCACATTTATACCTATACCTATCTCTATAGGTTCTACACCCATACTATCAGCCATTGTACATATTGATTTAAATCTTTTATCCAATTTAATATCATCATTTAATGGCTTAACAGCATGAATTTGCTCCAAAGTTGCATCTACTGTTTTTTCTGTATGATTATCTACAATAACAGGAGCATTCCAGTAAGACATAATAGCATCACCTATAAACTTATCAACTGTTCCCTCATATTTCATAATTATATGGGTCATTTTATCCATGTATTCATTCAAAAAAATTATAAGTGTATGTGCACTACCTGCTGCTTCAGAAATATTTGTAAAATTTCTAACATCCGAGAATGAAACTGTAATTTCATGCTCTTTTGCGATAAAAGTATTATTTCCATCAGTAGCACTCTTAATGATATCTTCCATAACTTGAGGGGATACTTTTGATGCAAACTTGCCTTTTATTAAGTTCTTTTGCCTTGTTTCTAAAAAATAATTTGCTATCACAGAAACCAAGGCTCCTAGTATTAATGTTAAAAGTGGATGAAACAAATTGAGTATAATCCCATATTCAAATAACATATATTGAATTGAATAAAAAAGTGTAAATCCTAGTATACTTATCAAAAAAGGTAAAATAATTGCTCCGCTATACCCAATACTAAGTACCAAGACAATTGAAATAAATAAAATAATTAGAACATCATATGCTAGCGCATCAACTGGTATACGTAGAAAATCCCCTTTAAGAATATTATCTATAACATTGGCATGGACTTCTACACCTGGATAAACAGAATCAAAAGGGATATTTCTAATATCCATCAAACCTGCTGCAGATGTCCCTACAAGTGCTATTTTCCCTTCAACTTCTTTTGGATCAAACCTATTTTTAATAATATCTACAGCTGAAATGTAAGGAAAAGTATATGATGGTCCCCTGAAATTTACTGCTATTCTTCCTCTCATATCTGTTGGTATCTTTACATCACCAACTTCAAAGCTCTCAACACCTAACTCATTATAATTTACAATAACTTTAGATATCTGCTTTACAGCTCTTACTAGCTCTAGTGCTAAAGATGGATATACACCAAAGTCATACTTCATTCCAAGTGGTACATTTCTTATTACACCATCATTATCTGGAACAGCATTGAAAAAACCACTTGAATAGGAATTATTTTGAATAATAGGAATATTTGTTATAACTCCACTTGGCTGCAGTAAATACTCTTGATCCTTTATCCCTTTTTGTAAAAAAACACCCGCAATATTTGGTGCTTCTTTATCTATATAGCTTGGGTTTTTGTTAAAATCAAATGTATATCCCAAAATAGTTGGTGTTTGCGAAACTACGGAAGCAAACATTTCATCATAATCTACTTCATATTTATCTGGGACAATATCTTCTATACCAAGTTCATTTATAACTTTTTTTGGACTAGACCTATCTTCTTCGGGAAACATTATATCTAACCCTATAGCACCAACACCACTTATGGCTAAATTATAAATCATTTGAGCTAAATCATCTCTACTCCATGGAAACTGCCCCATTTCACTTAGTGATTTTTCATCAATGTCTATAATTACGATGCTATCTGTAGTTTCAATAGGACCCCTATTTACAAATAGCATATCTCTTAATTTTTCATCAAATGTTTCAAAGTAATTTGGAGTAAATACATATAAAGAGATTGAAAAAAGTGAAACTAATATGGACAAGCTAAAGTAGATAATAAACTTTTTCATAGTTTCCTTTTTAGGAATTTGGGTAAACAAGTTTTACCCAAATTTTTTTTACTCCAATACTGTTGTAGTATTAAGTTGATACACACCCTCAGCTTCAACCTCAGATACACTTTGTATTATAAATTTTCCACCTATAGAGTTTCCAGTTTCACCGTAAAATGTTCCTATAGCTATACCAGTTCCAGTATTTTGAGTACCTGAAAGCTCATTTCCATATACATCCATATCATACGATGCCCATTCTACAGTATCATTAGGCTGGTTTACAGTAAAAGATGCAGTTCCACTGCCAAAATTAACAGTCATAAAAGCACTTCCATTAACAATACTATCATTAATTAGATCTTTAGCTTTATATATACCTGTGTATTCTACATTATTTAATGTATATGTACTTACTATAATTGAATTATAATAAGTCTCTTTACCAGCAATCCATAGCCCATTTTCCTCACTATTTATGCCATCAGCAGTATATGACAATGCCCAATCACCCCAATGCATGTCATCATTCGGAGATAAATCATCATTTGTTACTCTAAAGCTATTGATAGCTCCAACTGTTCCAGATACAAATGAACCATCAGTATTTTGTTTATAAAGATCTGTAAAACTTGTTTCAAAACTTTCATCAAATGATAAAGGTGCATCATATACATCAGCTTCAATATATCTATCATACTGATCAACAAATGATACCCACGTAGATTTTGAATACTGGTCATTATGTGTATATACATGACCATTTCCAGTTGTATAACCCCATGAATCTAGGTAGTCTATTTGTTCAGTAACTGGCTGTTCTATTGACTCTGTTAATGTTGTTGTATTAAGTTGATACACACCCTCAGCTTCAACTTCAGATACACTTTGTATTCTAAAGCCTCCACCTATAGAGTTTCCAGTTTCACCGTAAAATGTTCCTATAGCTATACCAGTTCCAGTATTTTGAGTACCTGAAAGCTCATTTCCATATAAATCCATAGCATATGACGCCCACTCTATAGTATTATTAGGCTGATTTATAGTAAAAGATGCAGTACCACTGCCAAAATTAACAGTCATAAAAGCACTTCCATTAACAATACTATCGTTAATTAGATCTTTAGCTTTATAAATACCTCTGTATTCTACATTATTTAATGTATATGCATTTATTATATTAGGACCATATAGACTAGTCTCCTTACCAGAAACCCATAGTCCAGTCTCTTCACTATATATTCCATCTATAGTATATGATAATGCCCAGTCACCCCAATGCATATCATCATTTATAGATAAATCATCATTTGTTGCCCTAAAATTATTTAGGGTACCAATTGTGCCATTTGTAAATGAACCATCTATATTTTCTTTATAAAGATCTGTAAAACTTGCTTCAAAACTTTCATCATAAGATGACGGTGCATCATATACACCAGTATCAATGTAATTACCATATTGGTCAACAAACTCTAACCAAGTAAATTTTAAATTCTGACCGTCATATATACCTACATGACCATTTCCAGTTGTATAACCCCACGAATCTATATTGGCTATTGTTTCCGAAGTTGGAGGGTCGGTTGGCTCAATATGAGAATCATTATCCATATCTTCTTGTTGTTGTATAGAGTCTTGTTGAATATCAACTATATCTTGTTGTACAGACTCTATATTTACATCTATAGTAGTATCTATCTGTGTAGTCTGAGTAGGTTGTTTCTGTTTATCCAGAGAACCTTTTTTAGTAGTAGATTTTCCAAAACTTTTTTCATTTAAGTTTTTTAAATCCTTTGCAGAAAAAGCTTTTATTTCAGTTGAGAGATCTTGAGATATTTGGAGTCTAAACCCCTGATTTATAACAAAATCATTTCCATTTACATTTACACTTATAGCCCCATATGTACAAAAAATATTTTCAACTTCAGCTACATTGATAGTAAAGTTTGTACCCCTAATACCAACAGTAGCGTTATTAGTTTTTACTTTAAATCTCTCCGGAGATACTTTTCCTATTTTACCTGTTATGGTTCTCATAGTACCTTTGATTAAACTAAACTCTGCTGTAGGCTTATTTTGATTATCTAAAAGATAGTTTTCAATAGAGAAATTTGAATTTTGACCAATTGTAACTATTGTTTTATCACTAAAAATCATTTGAACTTTTGTTTTATTTTTTGTTATTATAGAGTCTTTATTTTCAAGTTCTTGCCCTAACTTTGCTTGTGTAGTTTCAGATATACTCTTAACTATTGCATCACCTCTTATTGCTGTAATATTTGCTACACTTGCAAAAATTGATGTAGCAAAAAACAAAGTTATTAAAAATATATTTTTCTTATTTAACATAACAATCTCCCCATTCTAAAATGTTGTTACAAGGCCTATAGTTACAACACCTTTATCGTAACTATAGATCTCTTGATTTGAATCAGCTTTGCTATACTGTAACTTTGCTTTAATCATAGTGTTTGAAATAACCTTAGCCATAAAAGCAGCAGTGATTGTTGCAACATTATCTTCTCGTGTATTACCAAACATAGGAGTATTATCTTTATAACTTCTTTTGTAAAGCTGTGCTATCGCTTCATATCCAAAAGTAGGATTTATTTGATTTGCATAGTTTAAGTTAAGTTTATGTTCATCGTAATCTACAACTACACTTACACCACCATCTTTTTTCTGTTTTGAAGCTAAAAGGTTAGCTTGAACATAAGATCTAGGAGATAATATTTTTTGCAGTCCGTATGACAACTCATACATTTGTGAATCTAATGAATTGTTATTATAATCTTTGCTATAGTACTTAAAGCTTACTAAACTTTTTAGTGTTGGTGTATGGTTCCAATCGATCTTAGGAGAAATACTTAAGGATTGAAGGTAAGAATCTCCTGATATGTATAGTTTATCTAAACCTAATTCTAATTCCGTAGTAAACTTTGTTTCTTTGTATAATAAACTAGGATTATAAGCAATAAACCCTATATCATAGTCAGAATTGTCACTGTTAAGATGACCTTTATAAAGAGTTGTTAATCTATTTTTAATGGCAAACCCATTTTTATCTCCAATATCATATATATTTGAAACACTTCCTAAAAACTGAAGTGCACCGCCACCTTTTTCCTCTCCAGTAGGTAGCTTCACTCCGTTTATTTCATAATAATCATTACTCGAAGAAAAATTAATATTAGTATCATAAAGCAGATCTAGTCCAACAACACCATATGTAAAAGATCGATTTAAAACCTTTGAAGTTTTTGAAAGATAGATTTCAATATTTTTTCTAACATTATCTGGAATACTTTGGTTTTGCAGCACCTCTTCAAATGCATTTTTAGATTCTTCATACATTTTTAACATAAAATATGTCCTTGCCATCTCTAGCTTGTTTCTTATGTTACCCTCATCTAACATATCTACTCTTTCAAATGCTGCAAGAGCTATTTCATAATGCCCTGTCTCATATGCACTACGTCCAAGTTGATAGTTTAAATCTACATCTGACAATCTTGTTAAGTACAATTTTGAAAGTACTTCATAACTTCTTTGATAGTCTTTTCGTTTGTAGGCTTTTAGCGCTTTCTTGTATTCATCTTCTACATTTAACGCTGAGAGTGGAGCAAAAAACACACTAATACTAAATAAAATTAATGTTATTTTTTTCATGTAAGTAATCCCTTTTCGAATTAAAATTACATTAATATACAAAGTTTAGTGTTAACATATCTTTAAAGGCATAACAAACTGAAGTGTTTGTTTAAAAAAGTGTGTATATTGAGTCAGCTAGATATAAGAGAGATTTTTCTCTTATATTTTAGTTTTGTGTTTATATGATCCTAATCATAACTGGTTTAATGTTTACAAAATCCATATTTTCAAGCTCTTTGATCATAGATTGTATATCACTCTCTTTAGCTATATGAGTAGAGATCAATAAGTTTGCACTTGTATCTGAAGTTGATTTTTGTAGCATAGTTTTTACAGATATATTATTATTTTCAAAAATCTTAGTTATTTTAGCTAGTACACCTGTTTTGTCATTTACATTTATGCGGAGGTAGTATTTTGACTCTATGTCACCTACTGGTTTTAATGTTAGTTTACCCTCCATAGGCTTATCAAATCCAAGCATTGGAGAACCCTTACCGCGACGTGCAATATCTATTATGTTTGCTACTACAGCTGAAGCAGTAGCATCTCCACCAGCACCAGGACCATAGTAAAGTGTTTCACCAACTTTATCACCAACTACACTAACACCATTCATAACACCATCTATTTTAGCGATCATCTCATCTTGGCTGATCATAGCTGCATGAACACGAAGTTCAACTTCATTTCCATCTTTCTTTGCAATACCTAAAAGTTTGATCGCATATCCAAACTCTTTTGCAAAAGCTACATCTTCGCTAGATACGTTCTCAATACCCTCGATCAAAATATCTTCAGGTTTTGCATCGATACCATAAGCAATAGAAGCTAAGATCAAAAGTTTATGAGCTGCATCAAATCCACCAACATCAAAAGTAGGATCAGCTTCTGCATAACCCAAATCTTGGCTCTCTTTTAAAATTGCATCATATGCAACTCCCTCATTTGCCATCTTAGTCATCATATAGTTACATGTACCGTTTAAAATACCCATAATAGACTCTATATGGTTAGCTCCAAGACCATCACGTAAAGCATTAATGATTGGGATTCCACCAGCTACAGCTGCTTCATACTCAAAAGCAATATCAGCAGCTTGTTCTTGAAGTTCATATCTATGGTAAGCTAAAAGTGCTTTATTTGCAGTAACTACAGCTTTTCCATTCTCAAGAGCTTTTTTTACAACCGCATACGGTTCTTCCACACCACCCATTAATTCAACAACAATATCGATTTCAGGATCATTTAAAACATCATCAGGGTTATCAGTCAGTGTAATATCTACACCTCTATCGCGACCTAGAGTTTTTACAACTCCAGATTTAGCAATAATATCTACACCTGCACGAGCACTAATTATATCTGCATTATCTTTTAATATATTTGCAACACTCGCACCAACTGTACCTACACCGATTATCCCGACTTTTATCATTATTTAGATTCCTCTTCTTGAAACTGTTTTAAAAACTCTTTTATATTTCTTGCAGCTTGACGAATACGGTTGTCATTCTCTATAAGAGCTATTCTAACCCATCCCTCTCCATACTGTCCAAAACCGATACCAGGAGCAACTGCAACACCAGCTTCTGTTAAAAGTCTTTTTGAAAATTCTAAACTTCCTAGATGTGCTGCACACTCAGGTATTTTAGCCCATGAGAACATACTTGCTTGATTTTTACGTATATGCCAACCTGCACGTTCAAACGCTTCTATTAAAATATCTTGACGATGGTCGTACTTATCTGTTATATCTTGTACACATTGCTGATCACCATTAAGTGCAACTGTTGCAGCAACCTGAATAGGAGTAAACATACCATAATCTAACCAAGACTTAATCTTTTGAAGTGCACCTATAAGTTTTTTGTTTCCTACAAAGAAACCTACACGCCAACCAGCCATGTTGTAGCTTTTTGAAAGAGTAAAAGATTCAACTGCTACATCTTTTGCACCTGGAACTGACATGATTGATGGCGTTTTATAACCATTAAAAGTAATATCTCCATATGCAATGTCACTTATTACATAAAATCTCATCTCCTTAGCCATAGCAACTAAACGCTCATAAAACTGAGGCGTAACCGTTGCTGTTGATGGGTTATGAGGAAAGTTTACTAGTACATATTTTGGTTTTGGAGAAGTCTCTTGAAACACTTTTACTAAATCTGTAAAGAACTTATCTTCATCAATTTTATAATCTTCATCAAAACTGATTCCAAACTTTGCAACATTTCCACCTGCTAATATAAACGCATACTCGTGTATAGGATAAGTAGGATCAGGTACAACAACCACATCACCAGGATTTGTTATGGCATATGAAAGGTGAGCATAACCCTCTTTAGAACCCATAGTAGCTACACACTCAGTCTCTGGGTCTAAAACACAGTCATAACGTCTTTCATACCAGTCCGCTATAGCTTTTAACAATTTTGGAATACCCTTAGATGTAGAATAACCGTGAGTCTTCGTTTTCTTGGCCGATTCAACAAGTTTTTCTCTAATGTGCTCAGGGGTATCACCATCTGGGTTACCCATTGAAAAATCTATAACATCTTTACCAGCACGGCGTTCAGCCATTTTGATATCATTAACTTCTGCGAAAACATACTTAGGGAGTCTTTCAACTCTGTTAAATCTTATCTCATCAAACAAGGAATGTTCCTTTATTATTATATTTTCGACATTCTATCAAAAAAAGTTAAAGATGGACTTACCTTTTTCCCTCAGGTGTTAAGAATAGACTATCTTTGATATTTTTAAGGGTATAAATATCAGAAATTTTTATATATTTTGCATTTTGTGGTATATTTAAGGTTATAAGTCTTCTTCTAGTATCCCTCTTAACAACTTTTAAAAGGTGAAGTGATGAATCAAAGTAAGCAATATAAGGATACCAAGAGTTTCTACTGCTACTTCTTATTTGTAACCTTTTAATCTCAGATACATCCAACCAGTATGCATACAAAGATCTTTCTAACTCAAGCTCTTCTCCTGCGTTTAACATCTTTACTGCTAAAAAAGCATCTCTCATATCAACATCAAATGTCCATTCAGTCTCATTCAAACGTATAACATCTATAACTTTTGAACCACTTTTACTTAACTCTCTTTGCAATACTTGAGGATCAGTTACATATTCAGTTCTAAGTGTTATCGACCATGTAAAGCCACTATAGTCAAGGTTTGATTCTTTTGTAACATACCTGTAATATCCCATATTTCTAAGGGCGTCACCCATCATTTTGACAAAAAAGAGTGGGCTGTCACTCGTATGAAAGTTCAACTTTAACTCTTTTGGTTTATCAAAATACAAGCTTAATAAACCATTATCTTTAAGTGTTTGTACAACTTTTACAGAGTCAACCCTATCGTTAATTATAAAATTTGATTTTGGGGAAAAGATCACGTTTATATATGCTTGGTTTTTTTTGTAAACATTCTCTTCTAGGAGCGATTTTATCTTTAGATCTAACTTTTCTATAGGTAGATTAACTTTGTCAAGTTCAGCTAGTTCTTCGGCAAAACTGACTGAAAATAAGATCACAAAAGATAAAAAAACTTTTACCATTCCTTACCTTTATTTAGACTCAAAAACTCTTTGTAGTTTATCTTTTTTAATTCACCATCTTTATACTCTAAACGTATATTTTTAGGATCCCTAAATCTATTTAACTCTCCCCCTATACTGATCGTAACATCTCCATGTCCTAGTGAAAGTAACCAATGAGTACCAGAGTTTAGTTCCAGCTCTTCAGACTTAGGCACTATTTTTTGATACTTTTTTCCTGTATCTAAATCTATATAACCAACCCATAACTTAGAATTTGGAATAATTTTTAGTTCAACTACATTTTTAGTTTCTTTAGGTTTTTCTACTTTTTGCTCTTGCACTTTTTGTACTTCTTTAGAAATCTCTTTTTCTTCTGTCTGGTTTTCTTTTGGTGATATTTTAGATGCAACTTGTTGTATTTTTTTACTATCTATTTTTGGTTCTTTTTCATCGTTTTCTGAAGATAACTGAAAAATTAGTACTAAGAAAATAACTACTGCGGCAATAATATATAAACTTTTGTAACTTTTTACCTTTTTAGGTGTAACAAAAACTTTAGAATCTTCATCTTCATAAATATCATCTTTATCTTTAAAAAACTCTATAGCTTCTATTCGTAGTTCATTCAAATCAAGTGAATACTCACGCTCTAAAATAGATATAAATCCAATTAGCTGAACTTTGTTTAGCTTTTCAAAATCACCATTTAGCAGATCTTCACATTGTGTTTTAGGAATATGAGTTTTTTCATGGATCTTTTGAGCACCTATATTTTTAAGCTCATCATAGCACTTTTTCAAATTAGTTTTTAATTCTTCCTCATTTAAATCCTGATTTTCAATCATATCTCATCCTATCCATCAAAATAGCTCCAGCTACACTTACATTTAAACTATCAAATTCGTGTGCCATTTTTATACTAACTATCTCATCAAGTTTTGAACTAACTCTATTAGTTAAACCTTCACCCTCACTACCTAAAACCAAAACCCTTTTTTGTTTTACTTTAACATCTCTTATGTCATTTCCACCCATATCTGCACCATAAGATGTAAAACCAGATGTTTTAAAATCATTTAAAACGTTATGAATATTTTGTTCAATTGCAAAAGGCATATCATAAAGCGCACCAGTACTTGTACGCATTATAGCTTCAAGAGGAAGCTTTTTAACTCCACATGCCACAACCGAATCTACTCCAAGTGCATAAGCACTCCTGATAATTGCACCTATATTTCCAATATCTGTAAGAGAAGATAATACTAAAATAAACTCTTTATCTAAAAATGTTTTATACTCATGTAAATTATACTCTTCAACCTCAGCTAGTATACCTTGGTGTGAAGCATTCTTACACATTTTACCAGCAGCATCTGCAGGGATTCTTTTTACTTCAAACCCAGTTTTCATAAGGCGTGAATACTCTTTTTTATCTATCTCTTTTGCTAGGTATAGTGTTTTGATTTTATTGGGATAATTTTTAATAACATAATTAACCGGTTGTTTTGCATAAATTAACATGGGGATATTTTACCCAAAATATATTAAACTTCCAATAATCTTTGATAACAAGCTTTAGTATTTTCACCTGTTATCTTTGAGATCAGTTTAGCTTGTTGTTTTTTTGGGATATCAAGAGCTAAAATATTCTTTTGAGTTATGGCACTTACGTTTTGAGCTTCACCTGCTTTTATAACTACAACCCACTCACCTTTATAATTTCCATCAAGAGAACTTAAGCACTCTTTTGCATTTCCACTTATATAACGCTGGTATTTTTTTGTAAGTTCTTTGGCTAAGAAGATCTCCCTGTCTGGTTCCTCTTCATTAAGCTCATTTAGTAATTTTTCAAGTCTGTGTGGAGATTCATAAACTATAGTAGTATAGCCATTACCAAGTGCACCTTGCAGAGAAGCAGCTCTTTCTTTACCTTTATGTGGTAAAAATCCCCAAAAAAGCATCTGTGTTTCAACAAAACCACTAGCTACAAAAGCTGTTAAAACTGCATTAGCTCCAGGGAGTACATCATATTTTACATCATTATCAATACAATAACGCACTAACATTTGACCAGGATCACTAACACCGGCCATGCCTGCATCACTCACATATACAATGTTTTGATCAAAAAATTGTTTTTCAAGTTTCTCAACAAAAGATTTTTCATTATGTGAATGCAGGCTTATAAACTCTTGATTTTCTCTAAAATCAGTATTGTAACGCTCTTTTAATATATGGATTAATTTTTTTGTAACGCGAGTATCTTCGCAAAGTAGTATTTCGGCACCACTAAGAACTTCTATAGCTCTAAGCGATATATCGCCGATATTTCCAATCGGAGTTGGAACTAGAGTAAGCAAGAAAAAATTCCCGCTTAGTCCATGCTGTAACGTTTTTTGAATTTGTCAATACGACCAGCTGTATCTACCATTCTCTCAGAACCTGTAAAGAATGGATGACACTCATTACAAATGTCAATTTTCATAGTTTCTTTTTCACTTTTAGTCTCAAAAGTGTTTCCACATGCACATGTTACAGTACAAGCTACTAATACCGGATGGATATCTTTTTTCATAATTTTGCCTTTTGACACACGCCAATGTACGTATATCGATATATTTTTTTATTCCGTATGGGTGCGGAATTTTTGGAAATGGGATTATACCAAAATTTTTCTTAAAGTAAAACCTTACTTGCTACAGCCATAACAGCACTCTCACTTCTAAGTACCATAGGTGTATCAAGTCTAAACACATCAAGTGATTTTAAAAACTCTTTTTCATCCAATGAAAAACCACCCTCACACCCTATGATCACAGTAGTTATATTCTCAATCTCATCAAGAGTTTTCTCTACAAAGTCAAACACTTTAGCGTCTGGATTTTCTTTAATAAACTCTTCAAGTGAAGTACAACTATCAAACTCTATTTTTTGAGTTGAACCACATTGTTGCATAGATGCATGTAGTATTCTCTCATATCGCTTGAAATCAAGTTTTATATTTCTTTGACTTCGCTGACACTCTATAAAAGTTATTTTACTAACTCCAATTTCACTTAAACTAGGTAATACTTTTTCTATACTTTTAGAGTCTATTTTACACCAACCAATGTGGAGTTCTTTTTTCGGTCCTACTTCTAAAATTTCTGAATTTTTAAGGCTTAGAAATACTTTTTTTGGCTGAATTTCCATTACCTCATATCTATAAAGTGTTTTTATGTCTGATTCATTTCTAAAAAAAATAATATCACCAAGAGAGTGACGACGAACCTTTATAAGATACTTAAAACTTTCACCTTTTAAAACAAGTGTTTCATCACCTGCATCATCATCAAATACATAGATCATAATGCTATACTAACCATCCAAATATAGATAACAACAGTAACTACAAACTCAAATAAAAGTATTTTTTTAGCTTTTTTCTTAAAGACTAAAAATCCTTCAGTATCTACATTTTTAACATATTTAAAAGCTTTTGATCTTTTTGCTTCTAAAATAATAAAAACTATAGAAAAAACAATCATTACAATATTTTCTATAGTAAATGAAAGATGTTTTGCAGCCATCATAACTACACCTGTAAAAATCACAGCTGCTAAAAAAGTGGCACCTATTGCATTAAAAAGCATTATAAACTTTCTATATGGTTGTACACTTTTTGCTGTTGTCAGCTTGTAGTAGTTATACATAACAGCTAACAAAAGAGCTAACACACTATAGTTATGTGTAACTATGCTCATACTATACATTTCTTCCATAATATCCCTAAAATAAGCTATTGCTTGTTTTTTTTATTTTTAGGAATTTTAGCATTTTTTTTCACTTTATTTGTAAATAATGTACCCTTGTTATGTACACCGTCGATTAAAAAATCTCTTGCTGATGATAAATCATACCCATTACACAAAAACATCTCTCTGTTTTTACTCATCATATAATCAGCTGCTTTTAACTTTGTAACAATCCCACCTGTTGCAAACTCTGAGTTTGGAGTATGACCTTGACCAAGTTCATCCTCTTTGATCTCATTTACAACTTTTCTTATCTTCGCTTTAGGATTTTCTCTTGGACTAGAATCATAATAACCATCTATATCACTAAGTATTATAAGAATATCTGCACCTGTGTAGTATGCTACATGGGCTGAGAGTTGATCATTGTCTCCAAAAAGCTGATCTGGAGTCGTAGATATATCGTTTTCATTTACAATAGGTAATATATCGTTTTCTAAAGTCCTGTTAATAATATCCTGTACTATTTTTGTATGAATCCTAGAGTTAAAATCCTCTTCTGTTAGTAAGATCTGAGATGTTGTTACTTTAAAAATATCAAACTTTTTTTTGTATGAGCTCATTAAAATTGGCTGACCTAAAGATGCAAGTACTTTTTTACTTGTTGGTACACTTCTGTTTAACTGAACTGCTGTATAACCAGCTGCAACTGCACCCGATGAAACCAAAATAACTTCATACTTTTTTCTAGCCTCTGCTATCAGTGCAACTAAGTTTAGCATCCTCTCTTTTGCAATATCTGTTTTTTCAGCCAACACACTACTTCCAACTTTAAAAACTATTCTTTTCATTTAACACTCTCCCATACTTGTATCTTCATTCAGGATACTGATATATTTAGTATCTGTCAAGAGAGACTTTCATTCATAGTCGAATTTCACTATAATTATTATTATTTTTTATTAGGGCATATATATGGAAGTTACAATAGACGAAGCATTAGAACTAATCTACAAGCACTCACCAAAAAAATCTACAAAATACTTACCGCTTGAACAAGCTCTTGGTTTTATATTGGCAGAAGATATTATAGCTTCGCATTCGCTTCCTCCATATGACAACTCTGCTATGGATGGATATGCTGTAAAAATTTCAGATGCTTCAAAATGTGTGCAAGTTAAAGATACTATTTTTGCGGGTGACAACTCAGATGCAACCTTGAAAGATGGATGTGCTATTAAGATCATGACAGGTGCTAGGATTCCACAAGGTTGTGAATCTGTAGTTCCTCGTGAAGATACAAAAGAGTGTAATGATGGTGTGATACTTCCTGAAAACCTAAGTGAAGGGAAGCATATACGTAGAGCCGGTGAGGATATAAAAATAGGCAGTACACTACTTACAAAAGGTCAAAAACTTCAAGCACACCAGATAACACTTCTAGCATCTCAAGGGATCAGCCACATAAAAGTTTACAAACAGATACGCGTGGCTATCTTTGCAAGTGGAAGTGAACTTAAGATGCACTTTGAAAATGTTTCAGACAGTTACCAACTTTACAATACAAATGCTCCTGCACTAAAAGCAAGAGCTGAAGAACTAGGCTGTAAAGTAGATTTTATAGGTACTGCAAAGGACTCCATAGAAGATCTAAAAGAGCATCTAAGAAGCGCTCTTGATAGTGATCTTATAATTACAAGTGGAGGTGTAAGTGTTGGAGATGCTGATCATACAAAAGAAGTTTTTGGAAGCTTTGGGATGGATACTTACTTTGATAAAGTACGTATAAAACCTGGTAAACCAACTACTTTTGGCGTTATAGGCAATACAATGGTTCTAAATCTTCCAGGAAATCCACTAGCAGCTTCACTTAACTTTGAGCTATTTGGACAAAGCATACTTTTAGCTATGAGTGGAGCAGAGTATAAATATTTAAATGCTATAGATGCAAAAATAGCTCAAGAGCATACTTTAAAGCAAGGAAGAACAACACTTATCCCAGGTTATTATGATGGTTCTAGTTTTTTAGCAAAAAAGAATGTAGCACCGGGTATGATAAGACCGCTTGCAGATGCAAATGGATACATAATAGTAGGTGAGAATTGTTCTGCATTAAATCAAGGGGATATTGTAAAATTTTTGCCTATTAGGTTTGGGTTTAACAGTAGTGAAAAAGTAGATCTAGTTAGTTGTTAAAAAAGTAAGTTCAAAAGCTTTAAACACTATCAGGATTTACAAACTGCTCCCCACGCTTTAACTTTTCAAAAAGATCACGATCTGTCCACTCATCTTTGATCGCATCTGAAAAAACTATATCATTTAGATCTATAACACCCATCTTTTGTGAATATGCATCTTCACGAAAGCACTGTGCATAACCTGTGTCTGTCTCATGAACTATGATGCTGTGAAGTTTCACATCTCTCTCACCATTTACAGCGCGTGTACACTCTAAAACTCTATCGATCATCAAAAATATCACTCGGCTAAACTGCTCACATGATGGCGAAACTGGTAGCATAACCCATCGATCTGAGTGTTTTTTCATGTCTTCTATATACTCTTTGTCATCCTTGTCCCAAAGTGTGATCCCATGATCAAAAGAATCAACTAAAGTTTTCATGTTGTTTTTCATAAGCCCAAAGTCATAAACCATCTGAGCGTTATCTAAAAAATCTGACTCAAAAAGAAGCTCTATCTTGTAAGAGTGTCCGTGTATGGAGCTTCTACACCTGATCGTAGAACAATCCCTAACTATGTGGGTATTTTCAAACTTAAACAGTTTTCTTATGATCATCTATACACCTCTCTCTTTGTCCCACACACGCATGTGTAGTCTGTCGGAAAAATTATAACCTTTTGTTTTACAATACTCTATTAATGCAGGAGTATTTTTCTCTAGTTCCTCTTTATCATATGCAACTGGCATGCAATAAACTTTGGTTTTTGGAGCATATGAGAGTATCTCATCGATCTCATTATCAAGTGAAGCATCTATTGAATCTGGGTCTATTGAAAACTTGAAAAACGACTCTTTTACACTAGATGTGATCGTACTTATTACTTTTGGAACTACCCTTTTTTTGTAACTCTCCCCAGAATTTTCAAGTTTTACGGCAAGTGCATATGTACATTCTTTGAAACTAGAATATTTTTCAAAATCAGGCAAGATCGTAGCATTTGTTTCAAATGTAACTCTATAGTTGTTTTCTATCAATACTTTTATGAAAGAGGTAAATACTTCTTCATTTGTATTTAACAGTGGCTCACCACCTGTTATAACAACATCTACACACTCTGGAAGGTCATAAAGTTTAAACACGTTTATAAGCTCATCTACACTTCTGATCTCTGCCCAGTTATGCGAAAAATGCTCTTTATTTACAGCATAGATCGTGTCACACCCTTTAATCACAGTTCCATCTTTAGCTCTTTGGGTACACTCAAAGCCCTCGCACTTCATATTACACCCACCAAAACGAAAAA
>Ga0193963_1000378_pt1 | contig 23472 bp, 29 predicted proteins | sample FB_6_MG_FD_140359 | JGI IMG/M metagenome (GOLD analysis project Ga0193963, IMG submission 140359) | Microbial mat bacterial communities from the Broadkill River, Lewes, Delaware, United States - FB_6_MG | ecosystem: Environmental > Aquatic > Freshwater > River > Microbial mats | place: USA...
GCGTATTTATGGCTAATTTATGAAATTACTAATTGTTGAAGACGAAGTAAAAACGGGCAACTTTTTAAAGCAGGGTTTGACCGAGTCGGGCTTTAATGTTGACCTGGCACGTACCGGTGGTGATGGGCTGCATTTGGCGCTGACGCAAGAAGGTGCTTACGACTTAATTATACTGGATATCATGCTGCCGGGAGTTGATGGGTGGCGGTTGTTAGAAACATTGCGTGTGAGTGGTCATGACATGCCGGTGTTGTTTTTAACGGCTCGCGACCAAGTTGAAGACAAAGTTAAAGGCATCGAGCTGGGTGCTGATGACTATCTAGTTAAGCCGTTTGCATTTGCTGAATTATTGGCGCGGGTACGCATGTTGTTACGGCGTAATCGCATAAGTGCAGAGTCGACATCGTTATCGATAGCCGACTTGGAATTAGATCTTATCCGCCGTCGTGTAACACGTGATGGCCAACGTATTGATTTAACCGCGAAAGAGTTTGCCTTGATGGAACTGTTGATACGACGACAGGGTGAAGTATTGCCGCGTTCGTTGATTGCATCTCATGTGTGGGATATGAATTTTGATAGCGACACCAATGTGATTGAGGTCGCTATTAGACGATTGCGCGCTAAGGTAGATGATCCGTTCGACGTGAAGCTTATCCACACCCTGCGTGGAATGGGGTATGTTTTAGAAGTGGCGGTATAGAGTGCAGCGTAAGTTATCACTTAGTTGGCGCTTGACGAGTTATTTTGCGCTGTTATCAGCCAGCGTGCTGTTAGTGTTGAACTGGGTTATTACGGCATCAGTTGAGCAGCATTTTGTTGCTCAGGATAGGGATATATTGTCGTCTAAAATAGCCCAAACTTTTGAGCGTGTCTCGGGCATCTCTGATGATCAGTCTTTGGCACGGCTCGCTAGCGACTTGTCGTTTATGTTTGCTAATCACACTGATATATCAGCATTGGTGATGACTAAAGAGGGAACCGTGCTGTTTAAAACGGATACGGCTGTGATCCCGATTGAGCAGTTAACACGTGCATTAAACGACTCAGTCGTTGATTCGTTCATGTGGCATGATAACAAGCACTCATATCGTGGTTTTGTGCAAGATGTTACGCCAGCGTACAGTCACCTTGGCACACTCATTATATTAACGGCGCTGAATATTGATCATCACACGCGCTTCATGTCACGTTTTAAACAACAGCTCTTGCTCTATTCCGCTTTAGCAACGCTTGTTAGTGGTTTATTAGGCTGGTTAGCGGCTAAGCGAGGGCTTAGGCCTCTGTTTCTTATGAGAGATCAGGCGCTTAATGTTACGGCGGCTCATTTGGAACAGCGCATGTCCGTTGATAGTGTGCCTGTCGAAATAGCAGGGCTCGCACAGGCTCTCAATGACATGTTGTCTCGGTTGGAAGATAACGTTACTCGCTTATCGCAGTTCTCGTCTGATATTGCCCATGAGCTTCGAACGCCGTTGAGCAATTTAATGACACAAACCCATGTTGCACTGTCGCGCCCGCGAAATATTGATAGTTACCGGGACGTGCTCATTTCCAATGCGGAGGAGTATGAGCGTTTATCGCGCATGATTTCCGATATGCTGTTTCTTGCAAAAGCCGATCATGGATTGGTTTTACCAACGTATGAGCCTATTAACTTGAGAGCTGAGGTCGATAATATTGTTGAGTTTTATGAGCTGCTAGCCTCCGAAAAGCAGGTGAGTATCCACGTTACAGGTAATGGGTATATCCAAGGAGATCACCTGATGGTTAGGCGTGCCATTAGTAATGTGTTATCCAATGCAATTCGCCATAGTTACGATAACAGTGAGATACAGGTGGTGATTCAACCTAAGTTAGGTGTAATCGACCTTTCTGTCAGTAATGCGGGCGATACTATTCCTGAGAAAGATGTACCGCATCTGTTTGATCGTTTTTATCGAGCCGATAAAAATAGAACAAAAAATGATATGAATGGCGTTGGGTTAGGGCTGGCTATAACTCAAGCGATTGTCGTTTCACATGCAGGTAGCATGAAGATAGAGTCTGCCAATAATCGTTCTACGTTTACCTTGTCATTTATAACGCCGCAAAGCGAACCTTAACTAAATAACAAGATTGTAATATTCGAGTCACCGGCTCGTTAGGGCTAAAGTATAAAATGAAGGTGTGTTTATTTCTCCCTAAACACATTAACTTGCTCTCTTTCTTACAGTTGGATTTTACGATGAAAATATTAAAAAGATTAATGGTTGTAGGCTTACTTACTTCATCTGCATCCGTGTTAGCGCATAGCGATATGATGCATACGGTGCCAAAAGACGGTGCTATGTTGATGGAGCCCGTCGATCATATAGAGCTTAATTTTGGTGATCCTGTTCGGTTGGTAAAGTTTAGCGTCATTAATTCTAAAAACGAGCCTGTTGAGACAGACTTTGCCATTGGCAGTGAATCCAAAGCAAACTTTAGTATTTCTTTACCGGCACTGGGGTCTGATCAGTATCAAGTGAAATGGATGATCGTGGGCGGCGATGGCCATAAAATGACGGGTGGCTTTGGTTTTATGCAGCACTAATTTTTACCGAGCTACCGGGGGCTGTTTATGGCTTTTATGGACTGGGAATGGGTCGTGTTAATGACCCGCTGGCTTGTTTATTTGTGTATTTCAGGGGCGGTAGGAGGACTAGCCAGTTTTTGCTTGTTTAAAAGGTTTCCGGCTCTTTTCCCTTTGTTGTTGCGTTATAGCATAGCCGCTTGTGTAATGGGGTTTGTAGCAACGGGGCTTCACTTTCTGGTAAGGGTAGGGGCTTTAGCTGAAACTGGGTTTAGTGGCATGTTTGACCCCTTAATGATGAGTGTGCTGTGGGGGGCGTCCGTGGGGGAGGCTACCCTGTACCGTTTGATAGGGTTTGGCGTGCTAATCCTTTCAATGATTGCTAGTAGGAAAAGCGTATATTCAGGCGCTAGTTTTATGTTCTATGTAGCAATCTTGGGTTGTGTTCTGATTGCCATCTCTTTTACAAAGACGGGCCATATAGCGCAAATGACGTTGCTATCAAGCGTGTTGTTAACCGCTCATATTTTGCTCACATTTTGGTGGATGGGGTCACTATATCCACTGTGGATAGCGGCGCGTCGTTTGGCGCCTCAAGAGTCTTCTCATGTGATGCATGTCTTTGGGAAGGTTGCGGTTGTGGTTGTTGTTGGGCTAGTCGTTTGCGGGGGTGTTTTAAGTTATCAATTAACGGGTTGGGTCGGCTTGCTAAGCAGCGAGTATGGTTTCTGGCTATTACTAAAAATAGCGTTGGTTGGTTTAATTCTTGTATTAGCTGGTGTACACAAACTGTTTCTAGTCCCCGCGATTTTGGCTCATAATAACGCGCAACGCTTAGCTACTTCTTTGTTGTTCGAAAAGCTGCTTGGCATGTCGATATTGGCTGTTACAACGGTGTTAACAACCTTGGTGGGCCCCGCGCATTAAGCTGGATTGTATCTGCAAGCGCAAGCGAGCGTTATGCGTAACTGCTCGCCTGTGCTTTGTTTTTACTTTTCGACAAATGCCCGCTCAATCACGTAATGACCTAAATCGCCATGGCGTGCCTCACTGAAGCCCATGTTGTTTAGAATTTTACAGGTATCTTTTAACATACTCGGGCTGCCACATAGCATGAAGCGGTCGGTTTCGACATTGAGATTTGGTAAGCCTAAATCGTTAGTTAGCTTGCCGGTTATCATTAGGTCGGTTAAACGCCCATTATTACGGAATTGCTCGCGTGTGACGGTTGGATAGTAGAGCAGTTTTTCTCGTACCATGTCTCCTAAGTACTCATGATTAGGCAATTCGTTCAGGATTGTATCGGCGTAGGCTAGCTCGGACGTGTAGCGTACCCCATGGGTTAGGATGACCTTATCGTAAGCATCATAGATTTCAGGATCTTTAATAATGCTCATAAACGGCGCTAAGCCGGTACCTGTACTAATCAGGTATAGGTTTTTGCCAGGCAGTAGGTTGTCATTAATCAGCGTACCAGTTGGCTTGCGACTAATCAGTATTTGATCGCCTGCTTGAATCTGCTGAAGCTTAGACGTAAGTGGGCCGTCAGGCACCTTGATGCTAAAAAACTCTAACTCTTCTTCGTGATTTGCACTGGCAATGCTGTAGGCGCGCATTAACGGGCGTCCCTCATGCTCTAAACCAATCATGGTGAAATGTCCGTTCTTAAAACGGAAACCTGCATCTCGGGTGGTTTTAAAGCTAAACAGGGTGTCATTCCAGTGGTGCACACTGAGCACTTGTTCTTGACCAATTGTAGACATGGTATCTACCTCGCTGTAGCTAGTGCTTTATGTCAGTGATAGCGCTAGTCGTTATAAAAACTCAATCTGTTATAGGTTTTGTGCCTTTGTGATCCCAGTATAAAAGACTTAAATTATCGGTAAAGCGGGATTATTTTATAAGCCTAATAGGAAAAATCGATAATGAAGTATTCGCTTCGTCAGTTGGAAGTTTTTTTAGCGATAGCGCACCACGATAACATCACTAAAGCGGCTAATAGTTTATCCATGTCGCAATCGGCGGCGAGCAGTGCTTTGAAAGATTTGGAAGATCAATTTGATATACAGCTTTTTGATCGGGTAGGTAAGCGGTTGCAAATAAATGAGTTGGGCAGGTTGATGAGACCCCGGGCGGAAGCCTTGTTAGATCAAGCGCGTGGCTTAGAGAGCGAGTTAATGCAGCATCAAACGCCAGGGCAGCTCAAATTAGGGGCAACACTAACCATTGGCAATTACTTGGCAGTTGAGTTAATGGCTGCCTACATGGCGGAGCACCCCAGTCAGCGTGTAACGCTGGAGGTGGCCAATACCTCAGCGATTATAGAAAAATTGACTAACTACGAGCTGGATATAGGACTGATAGAAGGTGAAGCTAATAATTCTAACTTAGAGTTTATCCCTTGGCTTGAAGATGAGCTGGTGGTTTTTTGTTCGCCTTCTCATCCTTTGGCGATGAAATCAGTGATATCCGATCAAGATTTACAAGAAGCTAGCTGGATTCTACGAGAGCAGGGATCAGGTACACGGCAAGCATTTGATTGGGCTATGCGAGGATTCCTGCCGCGCTTTACCATTTTGCTGGAGCTTCAACACACGGAAGCGATTAAACGATCTGTAAAAGCGGGTTTGGGTATATCGTGTTTATCACGTATTGCTTTAGAAGAATCTTTCGCTAACGGGAGCTTGGTTGAGCTGAATGTGGCGCATAGAAACCTACACCGTCAGTTTTATTTAGTGATACATAAACAAAAGTACCGCAGTGCAGGTATAGAGCGATGGTTAGCTATGTGTACAAATCCTGATCAATTTCAGGTGTAAATTGTCTTTTTTAGCTAGGCTAATGAATAAAAACGCTTTTTTTAGGTTTTTTTGTAACTTTTTTAAAGAAGTGTATTGACACTTTCTCTGAACTCTATAGAATCTGCGCCCATCCTTCGGAGGGGTGGCTGAGTGGCCGAAAGCACCGGTCTTGAAAACCGGCGAGTCGAGAGGCTCCCAGGGTTCGAATCCCTGCCCCTCCGCCATTAAAGGATACTGAAGTTCCTCGATAGCTCAGTTGGTAGAGCAGTAGACTGTTAATCTATTGGTCGCTGGTTCGAGTCCAGCTCGAGGAGCCACTTCAGGGTTTCAAAAAGTGGGGCGTTAGCTCAGTGGTAGAGCAGTTGGCTTTTAACCAATTGGTCATAGGTTCAAATCCTATACGCCCCACCACTTTTGATTCAGCAGTAAACCTATAGGATGGGGCGTTAGCTCAGTGGTAGAGCAGTTGGCTTTTAACCAATTGGTCATAGGTTCAAATCCTATACGCCCCACCATCCTTTCTTATTCTTCCTGTTTCTTCTATAGCAATACATCCTTTCTATTTTCTATTTTCTATTTTCTATTTTCTACATTTCGGCTTTTTTCCGAGTTCGTTTCTGTTCTGGTATTTCGGTATCTAATTTGCAGTGCTTGTTGTTGCGGCCATAGGCGGCTTTATCGCAGCTAATCATCTACGGCCTAATTAGCAATCATCTAGAACCTACCGGAGGTAACATGGATAAGTTAGCAATGACTGAAGCAATAATGGCTAAAAAGGCAGAAAAGGGGCTGACATGGGAGGGCATCGCCAACGAAATTGGTTGTTCGCCTGTATGGCTTACATCGGTGTGTCTTGGGATGAATAGTGCCTCTGCGGAAAAGGCGGCTGCTATAGCTGAGTATCTAGAGTTGTCTTGCGAGGTTGCAGAAGCATTAACGGCTTTCCCGACCAAAGTGTGGGATCAAGTGGTCCCTACGGACCCGCTGGTTTATCGGCTTTACGAAATCATGGGGGTGTATGGCGGGACGTTGAAGGAGGTCATCCAAGAAAAGTTTGGTGATGGAATTATGAGTGCAATCGACTTCACCATGGAGGTCGATAAAGTTGAGGACCCTAAAGGAGACCGTGTGGTGTTGACCATGAGTGGTAAATTCCTGCCTTACAAGAGTTGGTAATCATGGCGGTATAAGTATGACGGCTTGCTTGTGTTTGAGGCCTGCTTTGTCTTGAAGTCGGTTTTTGGTGCTTTATTCGCGAGTAGTGTGGTCGGCTGAGTAAAGTGTACGTTTTTTGTGCACTTTCTTCGTTAAATTTTGCGGTTGGCGCGCTTATGAGGCGTGAATAGCGCGTTGGAATTTAGCGTTTTGTTGTAAATACCAACTTAGTGTATGTATTTCGCTAGCATTATTTTTTAATCTCTCATTCTCTGATTGCCTTAAAAATAGGGTGATTATGTAAAGCTTAGGTGTGGCTTCTTGTGTTTTTCTGTTGGTTTCGGCCTCGTTTGGAATAGTTATTGCTCAAACAGTTTGTGAGGAAGAGATTGGTAAAGATGATTTACGCCCTTCCTGTTATTAGCTAATTGCCAATACAGGCATTACTTAGAGAGAGATTAACTATGTCCTATTTAGTCCCTACGGAGTTTGTGACAAAGATGGTGGATGCGGGTGAATCCAAAATCTTTATGTCAACACGAGACACGCTTATTCGTGCCTTTATGGCGGGAGCTATATTGGCGCTGGCCGCTGTATTTGCGGTAACTATTGCCGTGCAAACGGGAGTGTTTTTAATTGGCGCAATATTGTTTCCTGTTGGCTTTTGTATGCTGTATTTGATGGGGTTTGATTTGCTGACAGGGGTGTTTGTATTGTGCCCATTAGCACTGCTTGATAAGCGGCCTGGTGTGACCGTCAATGGTATTTTGCGCAACTGGGGCTTGGTGTTCCTCGGTAACTTTGCTGGAGCGTTAACGGTCGCCTTTATGATGGCGTTTGTGTTTACGTATGGCTTTTCGATTGAGCCAGGAGCTGTGGGTCAAAAGATTGCTGAAATAGGGCATGCGCGAACAGTCGGTTATGCTGAGCACGGTGCTGCGGGCTGGTTTACTATCTTTTTGCGCGGCATGCTGTGTAACTGGATGGTATCCATGGGGGTTGTCGGCGCGATGGTTTCAACCTCGGTAAGTGGTAAGGTAATCGCGATGTGGATGCCTATCATGCTTTTCTTCTTTATGGGTTTTGAACACTCGGTTGTGAATATGTTCCTTTTCCCATCAGGTATCATCATGGGTGGTGATTTCTCGATTGCTGACTATTTTATTTGGAATGAGATTCCAACAGCGCTGGGTAACCTTGTAGGTGGTTTGGCTTTTACAGGCTTGACCTTGTATAGCACTCATGTTCGTACGGGCGCTAAACGTAAAGCAATGTAAGTGAGTGCCATCACCAAGATAAATTGATTTGTCGCTGTGGGTGCAAAACTAAAGCCAGTATGTTTGTGGCAGTGATAAATAAAAAATAAGCCTTGGCTGGAAACAGCCGAGGCTTTTTCGTCGTTAAAAAGGCGCCATATGAGTCAGTTGCGAGTATCAATAGGCCAGTGCTCTGATAAAGGGCTTAAAGCAATTAATCAGGACTTTCACGGAGTGTTAGTGCCTAAAGAGCCGCAATTGAGTGCGAAAGGTGTGGCTGTGGTGTTGGCTGATGGAATCAGTAGTAGCGATGTAAGTCAGGAGGCTAGTGAATCGTCTGTTACTGGCTTTTTGGCGGATTATTACTGTACTTCTGAGGCATGGTCGGTAAAAAAATCTGCTCAAACTGTATTGGGTGCTACGAACTCATGGCTGTATTCCCAAACTCGGCAGAGTCAGTATCGGTATGATAAAGACCGAGGCTATGTCTGTACCTTAAGTGCTTTGATTGTAAAGTCCACCACGGCTCATGTATTTCATGTGGGGGATGCGCGTGTTTATCGGCTTCGTGGTGATGATTGGGAGCAGCTGACCGACGATCATCGGTTTTGGGTGTCGCAAGATACCAGCTATTTGAGCCGTGCTATGGGTATGGATTCGCACCTAGAGGTTGACTACAGCGCGCATCCATTAATTGAGGGGGATGTTTTTGTTCTGGCGACTGATGGAATCTATGAGTTTGTAGCGGATAAGTTTGTTCGCCAGGCGATTGAAGGTAGTCATAATGATTTAGATAAAGCGGCTAAGTTGATTCTTGAGGAAGCGCTTGAGCAGGGCAGTGATGATAATGTAACGGTGCAGGTGGTTAGAGTTGACTCACTACCTGAGCAAGACGTTAAATCGCTCTATCATGAATTGACTGAGTTGCCATTCCCGCCAGTGTTAGAGGCGCGTATGGAGTTTGATGGCTATCTCATTATCCGAGAGCTTTATGCAAGTAGCCGTAGTCATGTTTTGTTGGCGGTCGATACTCAAACGCAGCAGCAGGTAGTCTTAAAAACACCTTCCGTTGATCTAAGAGATGATCCTGCATATCTAGAACGTTTTTTGATAGAAGAGTGGATAGCCAAGCGCGTTAATAATGCGCATGTCCTTAAAGCAGTATCGCATACGCGTAAGCGTCACTTTACTTATACAGTCAACGAGTTTATCGAAGGTCAAACGTTAACTCAGTGGATGATTGACAACCCTAAGCCGGATATTGAGCTAGTTAGAGGGATTGTTGAGCAGATCGCTAAAGGGCTTCGAGCCTTTCACCGTGCTGAAATGCTGCACCAAGACCTGCGTCCAGAAAATATCATGATTGATACAACAGGAACGGTGAAAATTATCGATTTTGGTTCTACTCGCGTAGCAGGCATTATGGAAATGTCCACGCCAGTTGAGCATCATAACTTGTTGGGTACTGCTCAATATGCAGCGCCTGAATACTTTTTAGGTGAAAGTGGCACGGTGCAGTCAGATATTTTTTCTCTGGGTGTGATTGCTTATCAGATGCTTACAGGGCGGTTGCCCTATGGAGCAAAAGTCGCTCGTTGTAAAACTAGAGCGGCGCAGAGGAAATTAGTTTATGAGACGTTATTAGATGAAGAGCGTGAAATACCCGCATGGATTGACGGCGTCATCAAAAAAGCAGTGCATCCGTTTTCTGAAAAACGCTATGACGTATTGTCAGAATTTATCTATGACTTACGCCATCCTAATCAGGCCTTTATCAGCAAAACAAAACCGCCGTTGATGGATCGTAATCCGGTGCTGTTTTGGAAAAGCGTTTCGCTGATTTTGGCGTTGTCTATTATTGCAATATTGAGCCGGTGTTAATGTGTTCAGCATTCATTGGTGATATTGCAGAAAATTAATTTTGTACTAAAGTAATTGTCTTTAAACGCTCTAGTTAAACGGAATTAGTCATGGGATATCAAGATAGAGATTGGTACAAGGACGAAATGAAAAAGAGAAATGTAACCACGCGCAAAAGGGTTACAATTATGTCTAGCAACCCTAATGTGATAAAAACTGCGTTAATCGTATCCATAACCCTCAATGTGATTCTTGGTTATGCCTTTCTTGATTTGGCCGGTTTCATCGGTAACTGACTCCCCTGATTAGTTTTTATATCGTCTTGTTGCTGATTTATCATCAGTTTAATGTGCTATCTATACGGAATATTTTATTGGGGTTGGGTTTCGGGTTCCAAGGAAGTTCGGCGTTTTGCCACCCGTTTTGAATGCGAAAACCGGCCTTGTCTCCATTTTTAAGACGGCTTCCTTGGAAGCCGTTAATCATATAGGTGGCATTCGGAAAACCGTGTTGACGCAGAAGTTGAGCGCTTGGTAAGCCTCGCTCGTTTCCGGAGCGACACATGGTGATAATCGTTGCATTTTTATTTAGGCCCTTTTCAAAAAGAGCTTGCTCGACTTGTGCAGCAAACTTGGGATTTTGGTAGAGACGAAAGCGTTTGCGTTCAGAGTCCCAGTGATTGCGATCGACCAATAAATACGGAATGTTCACATCAACCTCATCGGTGAATCCGATAAACATTATTTCAATTGGGTCGCGTACATCAATGAATAAGACGTCGGCTCGCTGCATTTGAACAAGATCATAAGTGGCTTTAGGTGTTATGCCTTCGATAGCGGCTGCATGGGCCGCATTTAGAGGTAAATTTATGCTCAACAGTAGAGCGACCAGGTAGGTTTTCATGAAATATTCCTCTTCTAAAAACTAAATACGCGTGTGTTTTTAGCTGTCATTTGTTGGGCTATTTCTGGTGGTGCTGCCACACCAACTCCTTCACGGAGAGCGTCTTTGCTGTGTGAGCTGTTGGGTAAATATAATGCGCAGACGTTAACGCTAGCGCCGCCTTTTTGTAGCTTCATCATCATTTGTTCGGGTGTTACATTTTTTGGCTTTAATTGCTTATTATTGGTTTCGTTAAGCGCAAGGTCGCCAGCTTTGTCGCACAGTAAAACGTCAACGTGCGTTCCTTTGTCTTGCATGGCATTACCTAAGACCATGGCCATTCCTTGAGTTTGTAATGAACCGCTGTTCACTATGATGAGTGCTTTATCAATCTGATTATCATTGGCTTGTGATGCTAACGGGGCTGCTAAGATTGATCCGAATAATAGAGCGGTGAGTTTATTGGCTTTCATTAGGTGTACCTATATTAATTAATAATATCTAATTTAGCAAAATCTAATATAAAAGATACTACTGGTTCATTGCTTCTGTAAAGTATTAGGTGTTTTTTTGGGTTAAGTAGCAGGATAAGTTTGGATGGGGTGCGGCTTTCTCCTTCCATTGCGGAGAATATTCCGTAGAGCAGTCTCATTATCTGCTAGCAAGTCGCCGAAGGAGCGCAGACAGGTATTTAGACTGTATTATATCTGTGTGAAGTGTTGAGAATGGCTTAATATACGATTGTGCTAGGAAAGTATGTAGCAGGTGGGTTATTGGCGAGTGCCTAATAACTAATCGAAATGCATGGTACCAGTGGCCGGACTCGAACCGGCACGCTTTTAAGGGCGGGGGATTTTGAATCCCTATTTATACTACCCTTTGTTACTCAAACTATTATATTTCAACAGGTTACTGATATTTAAAGCTCAATAAGACACTTTATATCTCATAAAAATGGACACTTTTAGGACACATTAGCGAGCATTCGCCGTTCAAGCAATCTAACCCGTAATAACTCGACAAAGTCAGAACGTGATATACCTCTAGATTTATTATATTCAGACAAGTCAGACCAAAGCCCCGACTTTTTAAGATGGCTTAAGGCCTGTTTATGTGTGAACTTGTTTCTAGCAAAAACAGTAATCATATTACCGACAGCCAAAGCAATATTCTTTTCTATACCCTCACCAGATGTCTTATAAGATCGACGATAATTAACAGAGCGGTATGAATACTGGAACTCAGCATCATGCTGCAAAAGCGTCCAAACTGGATCGACGTATTTAGAATTTTGACGAAGTTGAAAAAGGTTAAATGCATAACGCCAAAGAGGGCAGAGGTGGTCTATAACATCGGTATAAGAACGCATGCGAACGGGAGGTAAGCCGTCTAATGTCTCGGTACCACGCTCAAATTGTCGTAAAACAGAGTGATGGAAACGCATTTCTATACGGGTTACATCTTGAGAAGTATCGTATTGATCTTGAAAGTCCCAGAGTGGGGAAAACTTACCAGACCATAAATCACGCACCAAATCGAGTTTGTCAGACTTCTTGGCCTCTTTGAGCTTATCGTAAACACACATCTGAACGCCTGTAACAGCGCCTACAGTGACTGTTTCGAATGATCCATAGGTAACAGCAGCCGAACCCAAAGATATAACAGCAGAATCGAAACCATCATGGCGAGCTATTCGACGAGAACGAGAATGCAAGCGAGGCAAAAAGCTAGCGTCAGGCTTCCAACCTTGGATATCTAAGGCCAAATGAATCGAGACACCTGCATGAGATACCTCAATTGGTGATAAAGACTGAGCTATGCCATCCATTACCACTTGAACATCTACAAATGAATAATGAAGCAGAAATTTAGGGCTAACCTCGACCTTAATGTGAGAACCGACATCATCAGGCCTTCGAGATCGTGAACGGACAAAAACAGTTAAGCCAGCATCATTATTTTGAAGACGATATCTGTAACCGGAAGCCCCACCAGAAAACACTAAAAAATCAAAGCCGTGTAGATGAACAGGTACATGACCAGGATGAGATTCACGTAATTGAGTGATTTTATCTTCAAAATCAGAATCAATTGTACAGTGGTAGATTTGACGAACAGTATCGACCGTTGAAGTCAGAAGACGAACATTAGATAAATCACTATCAACTGACTGTTTAGGAGCTAAAAAAATACGACCTTTTGAGTCGGGTTCATAAAGGGAGTTAAAACGCTCTGCATGTTGTATGGCCATTGTGTCACTCCAATGGTTATGAGTTGTATTGAGAAGTAATGGTTAATTTTTAGTTATGATTAAAGACGTGTTACAGGGCACGTCCAGTAGGTCGGCCGCTCGCACCACGCGCGAAGCGTAGCATCGTTGTGCGAGCGGCCTATAGAGTGCGAGGTAATGAGCGCATTATTTGAGCCCTATATTTAGTGCAACCCAATTTCATGTATCGACGTGATAATTGGCGCTTTTCTTTTTTCAAAGATCGAGAGTAATGATTACGTTTAGAGCTCCTTAGTTGCTGATCAATGCCATTCATTGTGACAACTAAATTAAGACAGCTTGAGAAAATAGTATTAGAAGAGTCAGCACTAACAAAAGGCGAAAAGAAAGCAAAGGCAGTTATCAAAATAAAACCCTTCATAAATCAACGACCTCTCGACCTTGCTTTTGGCTAAGTTGTTGCTTTTTTACTTGATCAGGACGGGTATGATCAAAAAGCCCTCGTTCTACTAACGAATTACACATTGCATCAGGAACATCTAAAGCTGTTGCTTGCTGTGTATAGCAAGAACATTCGGGCTGACCCCCACGATAGATGCGAATGCATTGAGTTCGAGGAAATGAAACAGGGACTTGCAACTGATCATAAAACGGCGCTGTATGAGCTAGTCCCTCAACCCGAGGCTTGAACATTTCAAGATAATCCTTTTTGTTTAAAGGAAAGCCAGACGCTTTTTTTGGGTTAGATAAACGATTGTAAGTATCGATTGTGTTGCCAACAGTTGAAATAACAGATGTGGATTCTTTCTCAACTACAGGATCGGGAGCCAAAATTCTGTAAGCATAGAAACCCAAGCCAACTAAGAACAGAAACGCAATATAAAAAGCGGGAGGTATACGCTTTTTATGGGTATCAAATGATGTACTTTTGTAAACATCAAATACAGATCTAGGAACTTTAGTTGTTGATATTAGAGCATCTTTTTTTGCATGAAAGGACTCAGGATCATTAACACATTTTTTCCATTCACGGTTTCGGTACCAAAAATGATAGACACTAAAAAAATGGCGATGGTAGTGCACTTGTCGTCGAACGTCTGGATGTATCAACATTGGGTGCTGTGTTGTAGCTATAATGTCCCAACCGTAATGCCGTGAAGTCTCCAACTCGGTAATATAGATAGGATTGTTTTTTACATTTGTGCGCCAAATAGTTTGGCACTCATCTATTAGAAAAACCGCACCTTCGGGCAAAATGTTTGGCCAATCTAAGACCTCTTGTTTATCTAATTCTATCCAATGCTCAACCTTACAACCTTTGATATTGTAATAATAAACAGGCCTATCTTTAAATTGTGAATCATTGAGAACTAAATTAATCATTGATGCAGTTTTTTTAGAACCGCCTTGACCTGTATATAAAAAAAACATAATTAGGCATCCAATTTAAACGATGGTTTTTTCCACTTTTTATTAGCACCTGTTAAAGCTTTATAAGTAACCAAAGCAGTATAAGCACTAAGATATATTTGAGCAGCTTGGGTAAGGCCAAAAGCATCCATAAGCAAAACAACATCAGCAGGCATTGCACCCATTAAAGAATCAAGATTGTCGATTAAATAATCAGTGACAGCATCTAACCCCAGATATGTAACAACACCGATACCTAATAACTGGATAATTTTTGTTAAAACAGGGACGAGTATTACTATGATAAAACCAAATATCCTGACGAATATATTACCGAATAACTGAATCATAAGTACGCACCTCTAAGATGTTATGCCACGTAAGACAAGTAAAGAAGCAAAGAACGAAACCATATAAATCACAAACGGACGAACAGTATTAGCGTACTGACAGAAGTTATCAGTAGTATCGACAGAATATGAACCATAAGAGGTATCAACAGTTGGAAACTCTGGACATGATGCGGAGGAGGATACATTAAAAATATCAGACAAATTTAGTGCATCGGATATATCAACGGTTCCACCATCTAATGCATTTAATACGCCGGTTTCTGAAATTTCAGTACCATCACCTTTAATATCAGAACTGTTTAAAAAATCCTGATATTCAGAATCGCTCATCAAGCATAGAGAAGCGTGTTCAACTTCGAGTTGAGCACATTGAAGAGCATCACCATCACATACAAAATCAGCGGAACAATTTCGATATTCTAAGTCACCACCATCACCACATTCTTCTGTTTGTGAATCACAACACTCTTCGCTAGATGGATCACAATCACCAGAAGGCTCATCAGAACAATCTTCTGTTTCAGGATTACACTCACCAGAACCGCCATCACTATCACCAGTACCATCACCGGAACCGCTAGAGCCGCCGTTGTCAGAGCCTCCATCACCAGAATCACCAGTATCGTCACCTGATCCACCACTGCCATCGCCACCAGTGTTATCACCACCATCAGAGTCGCCAGAGTCACCAGAGTCGCCAGAATCCCCACCGCCAGAACCATCCCCAGAGTCACCCGAACCATCACCAAATGAACCATCCCCTGTATCGCCACCTTTACCAGAACCGCCATCACCACTATCTGAATCGCCACCCGTACCTGTACCAGCACCACCAGATGACCCACCGCCAGACGAACCCCCCGATGTGTCGCCATTTCCACTATCGGAACCATCAGAAGAACCGGTATCGCCACCGGAATCAGAACCATCACCATCGCCCGAATCACCAGCACCATCATTATCACCAGCACCATCATCAGCACCATCATCATCACCACCGCCGATACCACTATCACCACCATCACCGCCAGTACTTGGCTCAGTAGGCCCTTCACCAGCAGGACTAGCATTAAAACCGTCACCATAAGCCAGGTGATTACCTGTGGATGTAGAATCAGACCACCATTCACACAGAGAACCATTTAAAGCAACTTGCCAATTACCCTGAACATCTGGAGACCACTCACAATTATCCGAAGTCGCAACAGAAGCAGGCACACCACAGTCTGAAACAGAAGAGGCAGAAGAATTTAAATACGAACCATATAAACGCTGAGTTTGGCCGGCTGGGCACGAATCAGGCTCACAAATACCAGTTATGTAATTAAATTCCTGACCATCAGGACAAACTGGCGGAGAAACACAGGCACCAGAATCATCAAAATATTTCTGATCTGGACAAGAATGAAAATAATACCGTTTAAGATTAGAACGCTGGCCATTGGGAGGTAATGTATATCTAAAAAGACAACGATTAGGCGAATCGACCAAAGTAAGATCATCAAGACCCTCAACATTATGAGAATAAGATTCACAAGCTTCTAACGCAGTAGAACCAACATAATTATAATTAATATTGGGTGCAGCACTCAAAGAATAATGATCGTTATAGCCCGCATAAGAAACCGAAGAAAATAAAATAAAAAATAAAACTAAGAAACGATTATCCATACGCACACCAAATAAACTATGAGAGTTAAAGAAAGCGGATCAATACCCATGAATAATGACTCCAATAAAAAAGGAGGCATAAAGCCCCCTTATTAAAAGATAAGCTTACTTTGCAGTACGACGCAAAAAGCCGATAACCATTACAGCAACACACAAACCAATTACTAGATTACCCATTTCTGAAACATCTGATTTACCATCAGCAACCGCTTGGGTAACACCCTCACCCAAAGCAGCGAAAGAAGGTGAAGAGAAAGCAGCAACAGTTAAAACAGCACCAGTACGCGCATAAGAGTTGCGAGCAAAAGCTTTTACATTTGGAAGTAATTTTTTCATATTAATAATCCCCTTTAGGATCGGTTGATGATTGTAAAACTAAGGTTTTAACTAACTTTGCTATGCCAGCAATAACCAGCATAAGCATTAACCCCTCTTTCAATTCGGAATATTCCTCAATTGTTAAAGGGGGGCTTTGTGGCGCATATTCCTGAATAATCCACCCAGTGGAGCAATCTGGATAACCAGACTCAGCGACGAATATTTCAGAATCACACACCAACAAATTCATAAAACACCTGATAATCTTTAAAGCGAATAAGGCGTTGTTAGCCCTAGGTAGGGTAATCATGGGGCGCTACGCCCCCATACCCCTGTTTGTAATCGCTGGGCGCTATGCCCGGTTGATCATTAAGAGGCAGCAGGCTTAGAGCGCGGCTGGCTTTCGATGTTTTTGTGCGTTGGGACAGCGCCGACGACATACTGAGTCATCTTGTCACCACCGCCTTGACGAAATTCAACCGTCAATTCGAATTCACCTGGGATCGCATCACGCAGTGATTCCAGAACATCAAAATCACCGTTCATTTTCATTGGCGGACAACCAATTTTGTCGGCTTCCGAGATTGCACCGCCTTCGATATAGAGTTGGCTCATAGCCATGTTATCCATTTTGAAACGCTTAGCGGCTAGCACACGTACTTGAATTTTTGCTTTCATTTTAAATTACACCTTGCTTAATAAGTTGATTAACAGACGACCTATGACGGTCGAAATAATAAGAATGAGACTGAGGAGGAAAGTAAGACCAACTAAGTAGAGAAAAATGAACGCCGGAAAGCTTAAGGATTCCAATCCCATATACTGCGCATATATCCAGTCGCTGCGAAGCTCCCCAACAAACGATGCTGCTAGCGCAAATGTTGCAACACTCCGCCCCAAAAATAGTAGAGGCATCTTTTTGATACGCTGGATCAATAAAAGAGACCATTGTTTTATAACGATCGGGCGCATCACGATATAAAACACCGCAACGTGAGCAGCTATCATTAGGAGCGATGAAAATACGTATTCCATACATCATCGCCCCCACTGTGTTAGAAACCGACCAGCGGAACACGACGAAACGCTGATCGGGGCTGATAAAGGAGCCACCCTTGTGCGGCTATATCCAAATAAATCAGATATGACCGACTTCGAATAACGTGCAGGGTAGTGACCCCCTACACGCCCCAGACTAGATTGACGCACTTGGCTACTAGGCAACGGGGAACCGATACCGTTAAAGCGCTTAAATGCTAAAAACGCAGTACGGTGAAAATTATCAACTACGGGTGAGTTAAAAGATGTGCGCAGATATTTGGCACGAACGAGCTGCAAGCAACGATAATCGATTTTTGGATTGTTGAGTGTTGAAATATTTACGGTGTAACAATCCACTAACGCGATATAGTCGAGGTGAGAGAGCAAAGGCTTGCGGTAGCATTCAAGACAGCGTTGGCTAAAGGCTTTCATATTTAACCCCCTAGCTCTGAAACAAGCGCCACTATGTTGATTAGTGATGAACGTGAGTTAGATTCGCCATTATTGAAACGAACGGTAGGTATATAGCCTCGTTGAATCCAGCCAGATACAACGCGCTCAGAAACACCAACAAGGTCGGCAAACTGTTTGCGGTCCATAACAGGCACGAATTGAGGCAGATTGAGATGTAATGGGTTAATATTTGTAGTCGTCATTGTCGTGTTACTCATATTGCTGTGCGTAAATAGTACGTACGTAAATAGTACAGACAGAAAAATAAATGTAAATAGTACGGATATTGATTTTAAATATAGATATGAGCGCAACTGATAGAGCACTGCTATTGCTAGGTATGATCGAGATGCATAAGCTAGCCACCCCCAGATCGAAGGAATATGAAAGGTGGCAAAACATAAAAAGAGGACGAGCACGCTTTGGGATTAATGAAGCGGAGACGTTAGCGGAAATTTTTCCGCAGTATGCCTACTGGATTTTGACAGGGAGAGTTGATGTAGAAGCAGGGCATATAAGCCCAGAGATAGAAGAAGTAAGCGAACAGCTAAAAAGCACGGGAACGGATACCGAATAGCGCAACGGGTACAACAAAAATGGTACCGGCGAGGGAGCGCACAAGGCTGTGTATAATTTTATAAGGATATTACATGTTAGAAGTTAGCAAGCTACCTACCTGAATAAATGTAATTATCATATTTGGCACAAGCTCGATTTGATTCACGTTGGGATGTATTAGTAGGTGTCTGCTCATGCATCCGTTTCCAATCTAAACAACTTCTGTTTAATTCCCTTCCTTTTTTAGACTTCCTACGCGCTTCTTGATCCGCCTGGGCTTGCCGTAAAAGCTTCTGGTGATTAGCTTCTTTTCGAAGCTGCCTTTGTTCCTGAGCTGCAATAGCGGCTTGTTCAGTCTCTTGGCGTATTTGGTCAGTGGCTACTTTTAACTGATAGTAATGGAACACATCTGATAGACGATCAGACGCAAAAGTACCCAAAGTTACCGCTAAGAATATGATTAAAAATTTAGATAGTGCTTGCATAAGAGAGGGCTACGCCATTAAAAGTAATACGGAAATTAAAGCAGAAAAGCAAAAAAGTACAAATGAGTATTACAAAAACGGAATCAGGCTGGAAAGTAGACGTTAGGCCAAACGGATCAGGGAAGCGTTACCGTAAAACATTAAAGACCAAAGCAGAGGCTATCCGATGGCAGGCATGGTTAGTTCAGGAGAGTGCAAAAAATCCTGATTGGGAACCACCCAAAGCAGATAAAAGACGGTTAGCCGATCTAGTAGATGAATGGTTTTTATTGCATGGTCAGCACTTAAAAGATGGGGCTAAACGAGTCAGCAAATTAAGAAAAATTTGTGATGAGCTAAACAACCCTAAAGCTGATGATGTAAGCGCTGATATGTACTTACAATGGCGAGCAGAAAAAGCTAAGACCTTTAAGGCCAATACATTAAATCATGATCTAGCATACCTAAAGGCCGTGTTTAACGAGCTAATACGGCAAAGCCTGTATAAGAAAAACCCATTAGAAAATATTAAGCCGATCAAAATTGATGAGAACCCGCTCAGCTATCTGACCAGTGATGAAATCGTTACATTAATTAATGAACTAAAGCGTTGCAGAAACAGGGATGCGCTTGTGATTAGTAAAGTGTGTTTAGCGACGGGTGCAAGATGGACTGAGGCCGAAAGCTTAACGAAAAAACAGGTGAGATCGAACGCAATTAGTTTTCACCGGACAAAAAGCGGGAAAAACCGAACCATACCCATATCAAAAGGGTTGTTTGAAGAGCTAAGTGCCCGACCTTCAATGAAGTTATTCAAAAGCAGTTATAAAGCGTTTAGCAATGCATTAGAAAAAAGCGGAATAGTGACACCAGAAGGGCAACGGACACATATATTACGACACACGTTTGCTAGCCACTTCGTTATGAACGGCGGTAACTTGCTAACGTTACAGAAAATTTTAGGCCATCAAAGCATTGTTATGACGATGAGATACGCACATTTAGCGCCCGAGCACTTAAATGAGGCCGTAAGATATAATCCACTGACAGGTGTCAAAGAACTTTAGCATGATTTTTTAAAAATCTTTTAATTTTAGGTTTGACAAACTTTGATGTGTTAAAACCGTCAAGGACTCTTTTTAGCAGCTCTTCTGTTACAGGTGTGTCGACAGAAATATCGCCACTAGCTATGCCGGTAGATAATTTCGTAGAGCTAAAAACCGTGGCATCTTTATAAAATACGTAGCTCGGGTGTTTTATAAATGGATGGCACCCAACATCAAGAATACATGCAGGGTCATGGTTTGCTGTCATTGAGGTTATATTGACCGCAGCTACGGCCTCGAAGCCGCGTTCAGGACAAAAAACCGGATCATTAATAATGATATGAAGATGATTTGATGGGCCTGTAAGATAGAAGAAAGTGCCTTTCTGTAGTACAGCGCTTGTATATGTCATTGATAGTTAGAATGTAATTCTTTAAGTTGTTTTCTATCAAAATATTGACGATTTAGTCTATCTACGTCATCAGGCGAATTACCTAAAGCCTGATAGATGGATGACGGGCTGATTGGGTACGAAGTTCCCTGAGGATCTTGCCATTCAGGACAATTATCATGAGTATGATCAACAAGCTGCCACTTACTCATATGCCCAAATTCATTCCAAATGGCTTCTAATACTTCAATATCAACAGCACTCAATTCATCCAAATCATCTAGATTAAAAGACTGCTTAAGCCCAACTTGGTAATCAGGTAGACCATCTATGTGCTCCACCCAGTAATGAGATTGTGTTTGACCTGTAATTAAGTCGTATGTGTTTGATAAAACTGGGCCTTTATCCATGGATACAGCGCTATCATCTGATAACGGGTAATCATAAAGTTTCATAGCACGGCGGTCTGCTAGATATAACAGCTTCATAAGCTTCAAATATTCGATACTTCCACCTTCCTTGTGAGCAAAGAACATGGTTAATTGTGAAACTTTAATATCATCAAACATGTATGGAACCTCGTGCTAATAATGTGCACATTTCCTGTGCAGACCATAACTTCCTAAAGTTGAAGTTATCAGTTTGGTAGCTAGTTCTGCGCAAATTATAGACAAAACTGACATGAAAAGCACTTTTATAGAAATAAGTTAATTAGAAAAAGTTTAAATAGTGGACACTTTTTGGACACTTGGTCTTTTGTGTCTGAGATGTTAGTGAGTGAATATCACGTAACTTATTGAAATGCATGGTACCAGTGGCCGGACTCGAACCGGCACGCTTTTAAGGGCGGGGGATTTTGAATCCCCTGTGTCTACCAATTTCACCACACTGGCATTTCGTGAGGGCGTATTATAGGGATCTTCTTGGGCGCGTCAATGCCTTTTGTCGATATTGAGTGATAATTTTTAATGGGTTGGGTACAATTGCCTGCCTTGTAACCGCCTGCCTGATAGAAAATATGCACGTTAAAGATTTTCAATTCGAATTACCTGAGTCGCTTATCGCAAGTTATCCCTTACCTGAACGAAGCGCTAGTCGTCTTCTATGCCTAGAAGGGAATACAGGTGAGCTAACGCATCGAGTGTTTACCGATGTGCTTGATCTTATTAATCCTAATGATTTAGTCGTTTTTAATAATACGCGCGTTATTCCTGCTCGCTTATTTGGTGAAAAAGCCAGCGGTGGTAAAATCGAGGTGTTAGTAGAGCGTGTTTTAGATGAGCATCGTGTGTTGGCTCATGTGCGTTCGAGTCGGTCACCCAAAGAAGGCGCTGAGCTGTTTTTAGAAGGCGGCATCAAAGCGACTATGGTCGGTCGGCACGAGAACCTGTTTGAACTTCGTTTTGAAGACGACGATACGGTTCTTAACCTGTTAGAACAGCATGGCCATATTCCGTTACCTCCTTACATGAAACGAGAAGATCAGTTGGATGATCGCGAACGTTATCAAACAGTCTATGGTACTGAGCCGGGTGCTGTCGCGGCGCCTACTGCTGGGTTGCATTTTGATGATAAGTTGCTCGCGTCCTTGGACGCCAAAGGAGTTCAAAAAGCGTTTGTGACCTTGCATGTGGGGGCGGGGACTTTTCAGCCGGTTAAAGTAGATACAATCGAAGAGCATGTAATGCATGCTGAGTATATAGAGGTTGATCAGTCTGTTGTGGATGCGGTGAAAGCAACACGTGAACGTGGTGGTCGAGTGATTGCCGTAGGAACGACCAGTGTCAGAGCGCTAGAGAGTGCTAGCCAGTCGGGAGAAATCGTCCCTTTTTATGGCGATACGTCTATTTTTATTTTCCCAGGTTATAGGTTTAAAAGTGTTGATTGTTTAATCACTAACTTTCACTTGTCCGAGTCAACATTGCTCATGTTGGTGAGCGCTTTTGCTGGCTATGATTATACGATGGCGGCTTATAAAACCGCCGTTGACGAGCAGTACCGTTTTTTCAGTTACGGTGATGCGATGTTTATTACACATAATACAAAACAGTTGGAGGCATCGTGAGCCGTACCTGCTTTATGAATTTTGAAACGACAGCGACAGACGGTAAAGCGCGTCGTGGGCGTTTAACCTTCCCACGTGGTGTTGTGGAGACTCCAGCTTTTATGCCGGTGGGGACTTATGGCACGGTTAAAGGCATGTTGCCTCGTGATATTGAGGCGACAGGTGCGCATATTATTTTAGGTAATACCTTTCATTTGATGCTGCGCCCTGGCACTGAAATCATTCAGCAACATGGTGATTTGCATGATTTTATGCAATGGAAAGGGCCTATTTTAACGGATTCCGGCGGCTTCCAAGTTTTTAGTCTTGGTAAAATGCGCAAGATCACCGAAGCGGGCGTCGCGTTTCAGTCACCAGTTAATGGTTCCAAGGTGTTTATCGATCCTGAGCGTTCAATGCAGGTTCAGCGCGAGCTGGGTTCAGATATCGTTATGATTTTTGATGAGTGTACGCCTTACCCTGCGACCGAAACTGAAGCGGCCGCGTCAATGCGCTTATCATTACGTTGGGCGAAGCGGTCAAAAGAGGCACATGGCGATAGCCCATCAGCGTTGTTTGGTATTATCCAAGGCGGTATGTATGAACACTTACGAGATGAATCGTTGGCGGGCTTAACGGATATTGGCTTTGATGGTTATGCTATTGGTGGTTTGTCGGTAGGTGAGCCTAAAGATGAAATGATCAAAGTATTGGATCATTTGGCGTATAAGATGCCTGAGGATAAACCGCGCTATTTGATGGGTGTGGGTAAACCAGAAGATTTAGTAGAAGGCGTCCGCCGTGGTGTCGATATGTTCGATTGTGTTATGCCAACACGTAACGCCCGAAATGGTCATCTGTTTACGGATACAGGGGTTGTAAAACTCAGAAATGCCTCCAATAAAACAGATACACGTCCATTGGATGAAACCTGCGATTGTTATACCTGTCAGAACTTCAGTCGGGCTTATCTTCACCATCTTGA
>Ga0193963_1000380_pt1 | contig 23441 bp, 15 predicted proteins | sample FB_6_MG_FD_140359 | JGI IMG/M metagenome (GOLD analysis project Ga0193963, IMG submission 140359) | Microbial mat bacterial communities from the Broadkill River, Lewes, Delaware, United States - FB_6_MG | ecosystem: Environmental > Aquatic > Freshwater > River > Microbial mats | place: USA...
AACTTACTTAAACTTTCATATAAACAGCCACGGGCTGGCCTGGCCTATCTACACCCAGGCTTCGGCCCACAACAAAAATAGAAAGAATCTAATTGCGTGCTGGAAACTTTCTTATAAAACTTCTCAGCGTAAAGGCAGCGTTGCATAATGAGCGAGAATCCTACTGACCATAATGACATCCATATCCTTGAACAAGACGGCAAGCAAATCATTCTTATCGGAACAGCCCATGTGTCCCGGCACAGTGCCCAACTGGTTTCGGACACCATAGCATCCGAACAGCCTGATACCGTATGTGTGGAACTGTGCAACACCCGTCTATCCGCCATCCGGGACAAAGACAGATGGCAAAACATGGATATTGTAAAAATCATCAAAGAAAAAAAAGCCCTGATGCTGTTTATGAATCTTTTGCTGGCCGCTTTCCAGAAAAAAATAGCCGATAAATTCGACATAAAACCTGGTCAAGAGATGATCAATGCCATTGCTGCCGCAGAAGAAACAGGTGCCGATATTATCCCTGCAGATAGAGAAATTCAAACCACCCTCTCCCGGATATGGCGGGGCATGGGAGTGTGGGAAAAGACCAAATTGATATTCTCCATGGTGCTGTCATTTGGCCAGTCCGATGAAATTGAAGAGACAGACATTGAAAAGATGAAGCACCAGGACATCCTGCAGTCTCTGCTTTCGGAAATCAAAGAAGATCACCCCATTATTGGAGAAGTGCTGATTAACGAACGGGATCAATTTCTGACCCAAAGCATTCGAAATGCGCCGGGAAACAAAATCGTTGCGGTTGTAGGCGCAGCCCATGTACCAGGAATTTTAGAATATATTGAACAAAACACCCCCATAGACCTTGCAGCACTCAAAACCCTGCCTCCTCCCGGCAAAGTGGGAAAGGTATTAAAATGGCTTATCCCGGGCCTGATCGTCATGCTTTTCATCGCCGGATTTCTTATGGAGGGTAAAGGCGCCGGGACCGACATGATCTGGATCTGGGTACTGGCAAACGGCATTTTTGCCGGCATCGGGGCACTCATCGCCCTGGCCCACCCATATACCATTTTTTCATCCATTATCGCCGCACCGCTGACGTCCCTGAACCCCATGATTGCAGCAGGCTGGGTGGCAGGTCTTGTGGAGGCGTTTGCTCGCAAACCCAAGGTACGTGACCTTGAGGCGATCCCTCAGGATATCACGTCTGTAAAGGGGTTTTGGCGAAATAATGTCACAAGGATCCTATTGGTAGTGGTGTTCACCAATCTTGGCTCTTCCATCGGAACCATGACAGCCCTGCCGTTGATGATCAAGCTTTTGTCCTGACACTGAGAGGTCACTATTTACTTTTGATTGATTTCATATTTTAATCAAGATATGATTATATATTAAAATTTTCGATCACGTTCTAACAATCCCCATAGGGTTGATGCGGTGTCTTTTCTCTTAACGGAATGGTCTGATAAAAAATAATACCAACACCTCCCTGAAGCTCAAACGGGGTCATTCACATAAGGTGAGATGGAGTTGCGGATCTAATGGATATTTTTGTAGCACGTCAGCCTGTATTCACGTCAGATAAAAAAATTTTTGGTTATGAACTTTTATTCAGACTCAGCCTGGACAATGTGTTTCCAAAGATCGACGGATCTGCAGCCACATCCGGGGTGCTGTCCAACCTGTTTTTCTCCTTTGGACTCAAGGATATCCTTGCCGGCAAGCCCGGACTGATCAATTTCACCCGGAATCTTCTGCTCAATCAGACACCGCTTCTTTTTCCAAAGGAGCATATTATTATTGAGGTATTAGAAGATATTGAACCTGAACCTGAAATCATTGACGCATTAAAGGTCTTTAAATCCCAGGGATTCAGGATTGCCCTGGATGATTTTGTTTATGATCAGAAATTTAATGAAATGATTCAGCTATGCGACATGATAAAGTTCGATATCATGGTCACGCCCTTGGATACCCTGGGCCCGGTTCTTAAATCCATAGAGGGTGAACTCGAGCATATCACACTCTTGTGTGAAAAGGTGGAAACCCACGAAGAGTTTGAACAGGCCAAGGCTATGGGGTTCAAGCTGTTCCAGGGCTATTTCTTTTCAAAACCCGAAATTATATCACACAAAGGTCTGACAGCCAACCAGGTCTCCAACCTGAAACTGTTAAATGAAATTTCAAAGCAGGAGCCGGCCTTAAACGTTATAAAGGACATGATCAAAAACGATGTGGCCATTTCTTTCAAGCTTTTGACGTTTATCAACTCAGCGTATTTTAACCGGCCCATTGCGATAGACACGATCAAGGATGCCATCACATTTTTGGGATTGCAGGAATTGAAAAAATTTATCTATGTGGTGGTGGTATCGCATATGACCCCGGGTAAGCCCAATGAGTTGATCCGATTTTCGGTGATCAAGGCCCGAATGTGTGAGCAATGCGCTCTTGTTCTTAAACCCCGGTTTACCCCGGAAGAATTGTTCACTGTGGGCCTGTTTTCAACCATGGATGCCATTTTGGATATGCCCATGGAAAACATTCTTGAAAAAGTTGCCCTGTCTAAAAAAATCAGGGATGCGCTTTTAGGCAAAGACCCCATGTTCAAGCAGCTCAATGACCTGATCACAAGCTTCAAACAGGGACACTGGGACCATGCCCGGTTTCAGGCAGACAAAGATTCTAAACTGGTACAAAAACTGCCCGCCTTTTACATAGACGCCTTAAAAATGGCCGATTCCGTCCTTGCCTCGCCCTGATTTTCCCAAGGACCGCAGATTAAACAGCTTGCCTTTTGGCCCACCTACTTCATTGCATCAAAGACCCAATAGGCATACTATTCAACATTTAATACGCCGTGTAGATGAACCAAAACTCGGCGTTATTTCTACCCAACTTATTTAATCTGCAGTCCTAAGTGGTAAAAAAGTGCGGGGATAGCCGGGCCATCACCGGGATTGGGCAAATTTCTGAATGCAGGCCGGATACAGTTCCCACTCCTTCTTTAATCCTTTTTCCTTTACATCTTCCAGGGTATCACCATCGACTATTTCAAATGCCTTCTGGCCGATGATCGGTCCTGTATCTTCCCCGTAATCAACATAGTGAACCGTGCATCCACCAATTTTGCACCCATACCGAAAGGTGTCCCCGTATCCGTCGATCCCGGGAAACGCAGGCAGCAGGGCCGGATGGATATTCATGATCCTATGGCCCGGGGCGTTGGTATTGATCCGGTCAATGAAATAAGGGGTAAACACCCGCATGAACCCGGCCAGAACCAGCAAATCCATATCATAGGATTCAATATTATCTAACAGCCGGCGTTCGGCAATAACCCTGGATTTTATAAAAAACAGGGCTTTTTCATGATCCTTTTCCACATCCACCAGCCGCTGTTTTTTTAAAATCTCTTCCGGGTCAAAATCCGTGGGAAGCAGGCTGTCAACATCCCGGGTGTTGCGACACTCGGCAATAATCCGGGCATAATCCACCACAAACGTCTTAATGCCCGCTTTTTTTGCCCGATCCAGACCTTTCACCCCACCAACGTCTGATCCGGTAAAAACAATCTCAGCATCAATGCATCCCTGGTTGCAGGCATCAATAATGGCCTGCAAGTTGGTGCCGCCCCCGGATATCAATGTGCCGATCTTTAATTTTTCAATCATCGTCCTGTTCCTGTTCCTTTCACTATTGATTGCCGTACCCGTTCTGAACCCCGCAGTCGGGGCATTGCCACGTAATTCCGTTGCAGGTCATTCCCCACTGGTTTTCATACATGCAGGACTGGCACATGGAAAAACCGCACCGACACTGCCAGCAAAACATGGCTTGGGCACCGCAGCAATGACAAACTTTTGACCGGCTTTGCCGCCGCCGGGACTTCCCGGCTTTAGCCCGTGCTCGGGATTGTTGGGACATAAGACTTCTCCTTTCCTTTAAAAGATAGTATATATGCCGCTAATTAAATAATAATTCAACAGACAATTTTCAGGAAAGTTATAATGGCTGTACCAAGCACTATTTACCTGATCGACGGCAGCGCATTTGTATACCGGGCCTTTCATGCCATCCGCAGCCTATCCACGTCAAAGGGGCATCCCACCAATGCCACATTCGGATTCACCCGAATCCTGCTGAAACTGCTTAAGGACAAACAACCCCGATACGCGGGCGTTTTCTTTGACGTCAAAGGCCCGACCTTTCGCCATAAAATGTTTGATGAATATAAAGCCAACCGCCCGCCCATGCCCGAAGAACTGGCCGTTCAAATCCCGGACATCAAAGAGATTACCAAGGCGTTGAACATCCCCATTATCGAAAAAACCGGATATGAGGCCGATGACCTTGTGGGGACCTACGCCCGCATTGCCCAGGAGCAAGGATTTAAAGTGGTCATGGTCACAGGGGACAAGGATTTTATCCAGTTGATCACCGATGACTGCACCCTGTGGGATCCCATGAAGGATACCCTCACCGACCGGTCCGGTGTAAAAGCGCAAATGGATATCGAACCCGAGCAGTTCATTGATGTGTTAGGCCTTGCCGGAGACACGTCAGACAACATCCCCGGCGTCAAAGGCGTGGGCGTCAAAACCGCGCTTAAACTGATTATCGAATACGGTTCCATCGATGGTATTTACCATAATCTGGACCAGCTGAAAAAAAAGAAAAAACTGCATGAAAACCTGACGGCGTCCAAAGAGATCGTCGATTTAAGCCGGGACCTTGCCACCATTGACCGGCATGTGGATGTCGAGCAGCCCATGAACGATTTTCAACTGCAGGAATTTGACACCCGCAAAGCCTTTGAACTGTTCCAGTCATTTGAATTTAAAGCCCTTGCCTCAGAATTTTCTCAAAAAACGGACAAATCAACAAAAACATATAAAATGCTCCACACCGTTGCCGACATGGAAAACCTGGTGTCGACGCTTGAAAAAAAAGGGCTGTTTGCCATTGACACGGAGACCACAGGCGTTGATCCCATGCGGGCGGATCTTGTGGGCCTGTCCTTTTCATATGAGGAAGATACCGGTTTTTACATCCCGGTGGGGCACACCAATACAGGCGGAATACAAATGCCTGAAAAAGAAGATGTCCTTCGTATTTTCAAGCCCTTGCTTGAGAATCCAGACATCTCTAAGGTGGGTCAGAACATCAAATATGACTTTATTGTCCTGGCCCGGTACGGCATTGAGATCAAAGGAATAGTGTTCGATACCATGATTGCCTCCCACCTGCTCAATCCCGGCACCCGGGGACATGGCCTGGACCGCATTGCCATGAACCTTTTCGGACATAAAATGGTTTCCTACGAAGAGGTGACCGGCAAGGGAAAAGACCAGATCGGATTCCAGGAAGTCCCCCTTGACCTTGCCTCGGATTACGCGGCTGAAGACGCAGATCTGACTTTCATGGCATATACGGTATTAAAAGAGCAGCTTGAGGACAAGGGCCTTACCCCTTTGATGGAAACCATTGAAGTGCCTTTAATCTGCGTTTTGGCAAAAATGGAGATGGCAGGAATCCGTGTGGATACGGATCTGCTTGGCCAAATGTCTTTGGAGTTCAAGGAAGAGTTAAAAAACCTTGAACAAAACATATACGAACTTGCCGGGGAAGAGTTCAACATCAATTCATCCCAGCAGCTCGGGGTGATTCTGTTTGAAAAGTTAGGGCTCAAAGCCGGTAAAAAAACCCGAAAAAAAACCGGGTATTCCACGGATGTTCAGGTGCTCACCGAACTTGCCGGCACCCATGAAATGCCTGAAAAACTGTTGCGGTACAGAACCCTTGGCAAACTGAAATCCACCTATGTGGACGCCCTGTCTTCGCTGGTCCACCCGGATACCGGACGCATCCACACCTCCTTTAACCAGACCATAACCGTCACCGGTCGCCTGTCATCGTCCAAACCCAATCTGCAAAACATTCCCATTCGCAAACCCGAAGGGAAAAAAATCCGGCAGGCATTTATCCCGGCAGACGGCTGTACCCTTATTTCTGCGGATTATTCCCAGATTGAACTGCGACTTTTGGCCCATTGCGCCAAGGACCCCATTCTCATGGAATCCTTCCAAAACGACGAGGATATTCATACCCGCACGGCGCTTGAAGTGTTCCAGGTGCTGCCCGGTCTTGTCACCGATGAGATGCGCAGCCAGGCCAAATCCATCAACTTCGGCATCATCTACGGCATGAGCGCGTTCCGCCTGTCAAATGAGCTGGGTATCAGCCGAAAAATGGCAGGTATATATATTGACAATTATTTCAAGCGGTATGCAGGGGTCAAAGCATTCATTGATGAGACCATCGAACAGACCCGGGAGACCTGCGAGGTCTCCACGTTATTCGGCAGAAAACGCAGGCTGGACGACATCCGTTCATCCAATGCCAATTTGCGAAACTTTGCCCAACGGGCTGCGGTGAACACGCCCATCCAGGGCAGTGCGGCGGATTTGATCAAGCTTGCCATGATCAAAATGCAGACAGCCCTTGCAACGGAAAAAATGGAATCAAAAATGCTTTTATCCGTACACGATGAAATTATCTTTGAATCCCCTGAACAGGAAAAAGACAAACTCATGGCCATGGCAAAGCAGGTTATGGAAAACGTTACGCCCCTGAAAGTGCCCTTAAAAGTTAACTTTGGTGCCGGAGCGAACTGGGCAGCGGCTGAACATTAACCCCAAACAAACAAGAGGCAAGAAGTGAGTAAGCAGCGCATCGGACTTGTAATAAAAAATGAAGACCACGCCCAGGACAAAGCCCGGGAATTAATCCGGCATATCGGGGACAGATGCCTGGTCATTGACACCCAGGCCCCGACACCGCCACCCATTCCCGACGATCTGATCTGCATTGTTGTGCTTGGCGGAGACGGCACCTTTTTAAGTGTGGCCCGATATATTGGGGATTCGGACATTCCCCTGATGGGCATCAAATTCGGAGAGGTGGGATTTCTTGCCGAAACCACGGAGGACCTTCTTTGCAAGGTCGTGGATACGGTATTTGAAGGCAATTATTATATCCAGGAGCGCAGTCGCCTCAATATCCGGGTGATCCGGGACGGTCAGTGCATCGTGGACGAAGATGTGCTGAATGATGCGGTCATCAATAAAGCGGCTCTGTCAAGGCTTGCTTCATGCGCCGTGTATCTGGATGACACCTATTTGACCACCTACCGGGCCGATGGTCTGATCGTGGCCACGCCCACGGGTTCCACTGCCTATTCTCTGGCCGCAGGCGGGCCCGTTGTTTATCCCGAAGTGCCCTCCATCATCCTGACCCCCATATGTCCCTTTACCCTGACCAACCGCCCGTTGCTCATCCCGGACCATACCCGGGTTGAAATCAACCTGAAAGGCAGCCCCGAGGATATGATTCTGACCCTGGACGGCCAGGAGGGCTTTGGGATAGCGACCTGTGACAGAATCTACATTCAAAAAAGCCGCCACAGCGTAAAAATGCTCTCCTTTGAACCCCACTCCTATTTCAAGGTGCTGAAAACGCGGCTGCACTGGAGCGGCGGCCGGTCCTGACAGTCAACGTCCAATGGCGCATGCGGATTGCTTTTTTGACAAAGGGCGTCTTCGTGTTATCGTGTCTGAACGGAGGCCTGAAACAAATAAGCCATTGAAAAATTACAGGTTTTCTGGTTTAACCTTTTTATGGGAAACCTTACATCACTCTTTGCCACCGCCCTGCTTGCAACGCTGATCCTGCTTGTCGGGTGCGGCGATGATGAGCCTGTGATCAAGGTGGATTTAAGCCGGACCGAACAGGTGACGTTCACACAAGAACCTGATCAGATCACCTACGCATACCTGCCCCAATATTCCCATACGGTCTCCTATACCCGTCACCACGGCCTGATCAATTACCTGAGAAAAAAAACCGGGCTGAATATCAAACAAATCTTCCCTGACACCTTTGATCAGCATATGAAAATGGTGGGGAACAGGCAAATCGACATCTCCTTTTCCAATCCCCTGATCTATGTCAAAATCGCCCAAAAATACGGGGCCAGAGCCTTTGCCCAGATCGTTGAAGCCGCAGGCAAGGACAGCTTCAGGGGGCAGATCATCACCCGGAAAAACAACCCGGCCATCCAGCGCCTTGGGGACTGCCGGGGCAAAAGGTGGATCGCTGTGGACCCGGCCTCGGCAGGCGGTTACCTTTTCCCCCTGGGACACTTTTTCAGCCGGGGTATTTTCACCAAGGATTTTAAAGCCATTGATTTTGCCCCCGGCCCCGGAGGTAAACAGGAGAAGGTCATCCTTGCCGTATTTGCCGGCCGGTACGATATCGGCACCATACGGGAGGGAGCCCTGGATGTGGTGGCCGGCAGAATTGATGTGTCAAAAATCCGAATATTGTCCCGGACCCGCACCTATCCAGGATGGGTATATGCAGCCAGGAAAGGTCTGGACCCCAACAACCTGGATAAAATAAAAACGGCCCTGGCAGCGCTGGATTTTAACCGGCAGGACCACCGGGAGATACTGGAGGCGGCTAATTTTTTCAAAGTGATTCCGACCCAAGACGAAGATTTTCAACCGGTCAGAACGCTGATGGACAAACTCGGCATGGAGCTGACCCCATGAAGCTGGGATTCAAGGGGAAACTGCTCCTGGGCTTTTTTATCCTGCTCATGGTCCAGGGGCTGGTGATCTTTTTCTGGTTCAGTCAGGCCATGAAAGCCTCGGTGCTGGATGAGATCAAAAACCAGGGGCTCTCCACCGCCACCAGCCTGGCCGTTGGGTTAGTGGAACCTTTGCTGGCCATGGATTACCTGCGCATGAAACTCCTGGTGGATGAAACCACAAGGCTGAGCAACGATATTTTCTATATCTTTGTATTGGACCCCGAGGGCCGTATCCCGGCCCACACCTTTAAAGACGGATTTCCAGTGGCACTGAAAACCGTCAACCCATTCTCCCGGACCAAAGGATTTTCACTCAAGGTTTTGGACACCGGCAACGAAAAAATTTATGACTACGCCGTTCCCATTACCGTCAACCAGGATATTCTAAGCGTCCTCCGATTAGGACTTTCCCATACCCGGGCGGAAGAGGTGGTTGACCAGGTCCTGGTCTCCACCATCATTATCATGGTCCTGGCCATCTTTCTGGCAGGACTGGTGGGCACCCTGCTGGCCAACCCCGTGATTCGGAGCATCAAAAAACTCCATGATTCATCGGAACAGGCCTTGCGCGGCAATCTGAACATTCACACCGCCCCTGCCCTTGCAAAAAACTGCTGGGACATCATGAACTGCAGCCGGACCGAATGTCCGGCCTATAAAAATTATCATCACAGGTGCTGGTACCTGGCAGGCACCCTGTGCCCCACCTGCGTGGGGGGCGAATATGCCAAAAAGATCGAATCCTGCCGGAAATGCCGGGTATACCGGCAATGCTCGGGGGACGAGATCCAAAGCCTGGCGGAAAGTTTTGACGCCATGACCCTGTCTTTAAAGGGCAACCTGTCCGACCTGAAGGACGCGGAAAAAATCCTCAACGATCAGAAAGCAAGGCTTCAGACTATTTTGGATGCAATTCCCGATTTTATCTCCCTCCAGGATGCCCAGGGACGGTATATATCGGTAAACAAGGCTTTCTGCGAGATGCTTGACAGACCCCGGGGCCAGATCGTAGGCCGGTTCAACAAGGATCTGTTTCCTCCCATCATTGCCGAACATTACGATGACGAAGACCGCTCGGTCCTCTCTTCCAGCACGCCCTTGGTGAAGGAGAATCGGATCAAAGATCACCGGGGCACAAGATGGCTCCACGTGGTTAAAATCCCTGTCCCGGGAAAAGACCCGGCGGCCCGAGGCCTGGTCTGCAGCGGCAGGGACATCTCCATGCTGAAAGAAGTCCAGGATCAGCTCACCCATGCCCAGAAGATGGAATCCGTGGGCCGTCTGGCCGCAGGCGTGGCCCATGAGATCAATACCCCGCTGGGTATTATTCTAGGATACGGCCAGCTGGTGCTGGAAGATGTGGAAAAAGAGGGGCAGATCCACCAGGATGTGTCGGCCATTGTCAAACAAACCAAAATCTGCGCCAAAATCGTCAAGGATCTGCTCAACTTTTCCAGGTCCAGTGAAAGCGTGGCGTCACACTTTGATATTCATACCGCTCTTGAAGAGGTCATGGACGTGGTGGAGCACACATTTGGCCTGAACCATGTCACCATAATCCGCAATTTTCACCCAAGCCCCCTGTGTTTGAAAGGGGACAAGGAAAAAATCAGGCAGGTCTTTATCAACCTGCTCAACAACGCCTTTGACGCCATTGGCAGCAACGGAAAAATTTTTGTCGGCACCGGAAAAGATGAACCGGGCAGCCAAATGAAAATCTGTGTTACGGATACGGGATGCGGCATTGCCAAAAAGAACCTGCAAAAAATATTTGACCCCTTTTACACAACCAAGGGGCCGGACAAGGGGACGGGGCTGGGCCTTTCGGTCTCCTTTGGCATCATCAAAGAACACAAAGGGACAATCGAGGCATACTCCCCCCCGTCAAACAAATACCTGTCCCAAGGGACAGAAGTTGTCGTACTTTTGCCCCTGGACAATGAACCTGCAAAAGGAGAACAAAATGGCTGAAATTATAGTCCTGGACGATGTGCAGGATGCCGGTACTCTGATCAAAAGGATACTGGAGCGCAAAGGACACAAGGTCACCCCCTTTACCGAAGAGGAAGAGGCCATTGCCCATGTGGCCAAGGGCGGGACGGACCTTGCCGTTCTGGATATAAAGCTCAAGAAGATGAACGGCGTGGAGGTGCTCGAAGAGATGAAAAACAAGGATCCCAATGTCCGGGTGATCATGCTCACAGGCTACCCCACCATAGAAACGGCCCGGGAAAGCCTCTCCCTGGGGGCGGCAGCTTATTGCGTCAAGCCCATTGACAAGGACGAGCTGGAATCAAAGGTGGAAGAGGTTCTCAAGACCTGACCTTAGTCAAAGATCGCTTTTTGTCCATCACTGAATGCCGATTCCGGCCAGGACCGAATATAAGACCCAAGGCCGGAATACCCGCTAAAGCAATTGAAGGCAACCAACTTAAATTTGCCGGTATAACAAGTCACTCAACCTTAGCCTTGTTATTGGTCTCTTTTTTTCTTCAGCGGTCTTATGAAAAATTATACCACGAGTACACAGTCAATTTTTTGTTCTATTATCCTCCCTCAACATAATAGAGAAGGGCACAAGATGTTGTGCCCAGCACCACTCCTCGAAAAGCGAGTTTTTATAGACATAACGCTCGCTTTTCGACTACCACAAAAATAACTGATCTAAGTTGGTATCCTTTGTTTAAAATATTCAAGATTACAAATAGAATCCTTAATAATTACAGACCCGAAAAAAGTTAAAGCGTGGATAATTATTCTTAATTCCAGTTAACATATTTTGTATCTGTATCAGGTGGTGGGTAATACTTTGAATTTTGAAAGATGCAAGCTACATATTGTAGGTGCCTCGAATGTACGGTTTGATATGAAACAAAAAGCGGATGAAATCATTTGATAATGTTTTTAATTTGCTATTGTCTGGTGATCGTCGTATGTGAATGGTGGCTTACGATCGTTAAGAGGATTTGTATCAACCGAGAAGCTATCATTCCAGAGGAAATCTACCATGCTTGGCATTCTGTTTAACTGTTGGGCGCTTTTTTTGGGCATGGGCTTGATTATGCTTGGTAATGGACTACAGGGGACTCTTATAGGGGTTCGTGCATCCATGGAAGGGTTTGGGACAATTGTTACCGGACTCGTAATGTCTGGCTATTACCTTGGCCTTATTGCAGGTTGTCGAATAATTCCTATAATTGTAGGTAGAGTTGGGCATATACGAACTTTTGGAGCACTGGCATCTCTTGCCTCTATAGCGATTCTTATTCAGGCGATTTTTGTCAATCCTTGGATTTGGTGGTTGATGCGCCTGGTTACCGGTTTTTCGTATGCAGGTCTTTTCATCGTTGCAGAAAGCTGGATCAATGAAGCGGCCGACAATAGAACGCGAGGAAAACTCCTTAGTTTCTATATGTTGGTTTCTTTGGGTGGTTTAGCCGGAGGTCAGTTCTTACTCAACCTTTTCCCACCCTCTAGTTTTGAACTCTTTGTTCTTGTTTCCCTTCTTATTAGCCTAGCAGTTGTTCCAATATTATTATCTGTCTCAAGGGCTCCACAATTTGGTGTCTTAGAAAATATCTCAATTCTACAACTCTATCGGGTTTCGCCCTTGGGTGTATTGGGCATGTTTATCAGCGGTCTTGCCTATGGAGCCTTTTTCGGGATGGGAGCAGTGTACGCAGCCGATATAGGCCTATCCGTCAAAGACATCTCTTTGTTTATGGGGTCTCTAATCTTAGGCGGTTTTCTTTTTCAATATCCTCTGGGCTGGATGTCTGACGCCTTTGATCCTATTAGAGTGATACTTCTCAGTAGTATGGGGGGGGCGGTTGTTTCGTTTGCTGCAATGTACTACTCGCCTGAAGGGCTGTTGTTTTATCTTATAGCTGCGTTTATTGGTGGATTGGCTATGCCTTTGTACGCACTTTGTTGTGTTCACATCAATAACTACCTCACCCCGACCCAGATGGTTACTGCAAGTGGAACCCTTGTTCTGCTCAGTGCGGCAGGCGCGACTATGGGTTCACCGTTGACGGCTTTTGTAATGGACATCTTTGGCTCTGAAGCTTTTTATGGAAGCATAGGAGGAATGCTCAGCGTCATTGGAGGCTTTGCGCTGTGGCGATATCCCAAGAGAGCGGGAATTGATACAGAAGAGCAGGGTGATTTTGTTGTAATGGTTGCAAGTCCCATGACAGCCGCTTTGAATCCGGATGTTGCATTAGATGAAATTGAGGTTGCCGTAGAAGAAGATGCAGGAGATATTATTTCAAGTTTTGAGGACCTTGTGAGTGATCTTAAAACAGCAGAAGAGGAGGGGGTTTCAAATTTAGATTAACACTGTCTATAATATGAAAAATAAAGGGTAGTTGGAAGCATTGTATCACAGCTCGTCAGTAGGGACACAAACTTCTCATATTATCTCGCATACAAATTGATTCTTCCAATGCTCAACGATTCAAAACATATCTATAACTATTTTACGTTAAATAAAAAGATTTCTTAAGCAAAAAAATTCCATATTATAAGCCAGATTTCCTCGTGAGTCTTTATGGTATAAAAGCTCAAATTCCCAATCTGAATTCAGATACCATATATTGTAGTTGGGTTCAAACCTCCAGACTACATTTTATGTATTCTTCTGTTGAATTAGATCTCGTGGCCCTGGAATTCTTGTCCCAAAGGCCATGAATAACAAAAGCATTGTGGGATATTACCGGAGTAACTGATCAACGACAAGGAATCCATACAAAAGCAATTCAATTAAACTATTGTACAATGGAGAGGCTGCAATAGTGAGTCTCAGAGACTGTTCTCATCATTTTCTGTCGAATGAGCCCAGAGACTGTCAGCGCTTTTTATTAAATTCTTTGTAATTTGGTTTGTATATGTACCATCATTTAGCAGTGAAGACGCCATGGACTCGATAATTTTCCCCTCTCTCAACAGAACACTCAGCCTTTTTGCAGCAACAATATCCAGGCCTTTATTCTCCTCTTTTGCTGTTTCCAAATCGGTTACGCTCTCCAGATCTCCCGGATTTTCTCTCAAACAGGCGATAATTCGAAGCAATTGCGCTATATCCTTGCGTAGAAAGTTGTATTCGTTTTTTATATTCTCATTGTCTCTGGCCATATAACCTGCAATATTTTTCTGTAACTCTCTGATATCCTTAATGGCCTCTATCATGTCCCTGCTGGCGAGTTTTATTTTGTAGACCTTCTGGCGCTGCTGCTTATTCATGTTTTGCTCAGCCAATATGGAATACTTTAAAATATCGCTATAGAGAAACTTGATTCTTTTCTCATAAAGATCATCAATGTCTATATCAGTCTCTTTAACCGTTTTCAGGGCTTCAGCAATATCATAATCAGAAAACACCTCATGACGATGCAGTCGTAAAGCTTGAATAATGAGCTCTGATGTTCCATCAAACATATGCCCGGCCTCCTTATAGAGTGCGGCAATAGCGGGTCCCGGCGTTTTAATCACCTCTTCATCAAGATATCGTGGCTTCCAGCGTCTGTCATCTTGCACAACAAATAATTGTTCCAAAAAATTAACCAGTTGGTGTACAAATGGTGTTAATGCAAGAACACCGAGACTGTTAAAAATGGTATGAAATAATGACAATTTCATAGCAATATCTTGATCGCTTATACCGACATATCCACTGATCAGATCAACGCTTTGCATTAAATATTTCATGAAAACCACGGCAATGAATGCAGTCATCATGTTAAATATGAAATGAGCGACGGCCAAACGCTTGCCATTTTCATTCGAGGCCACAGCACCCAAGGCAGCAGTCACAGTGGTTCCCATATTTGCCCCAATGGCAAGGGAAATTGAACTTACGTAGTCGATCTGCCCGGTCGCCACAGCTGTAATAATCAGGGCCATCGTTGCACTGCTCGATTGAATAATAATTGTCGCGACTGCGCCGACAAAAATATATGTCAATATTCCCGGAAAACCGCCAATACTATATTGCGACAGATCAATACCGCTTTTCAGGGTTTCAAACCCTTCTTTCATAAAAGAGATACCCAGGAAAATAAATCCAAGACCAAGCAAAATATTGCCGATACCTTTATACGTTTTGTTGTCAAAAAAAGTGAACAGAACACCGAAGACAATCATGGGCAGGGCAAAGGCTGAAATTTTAATTTTCATACCAAAAACCGCGACAATCCATGCCGTTGCAGTGGTGCCGATATTTGCGCCAAAGATAATGCCGATAGCCTGTCCCAACGCGATAAGCTCAGCGGACAAAAAAGAGATTGCAATGACCGAGATAAGAGATGAACTCTGGACAATTGCGGTGGCAAAAAACCCGCTGAAAATCGCCTTGGGGATCGTATTCGTAGTTTTACTCAGTATTTTTGAAAGAATGCCTCCGGTGAAGAATTTAAAACCATCCTCCATAAAAAACATACCGACAATAAAAATGGCAATGCCGGAAGCAATTGTTGCAAAATCGCCACTTTGAAAGAGTCCATAGCCAACAAAAAAGATTATCGGTAAAATAAGAAATCGTTTTAACATCTTTCCTCTCCAGAAATCCTGACCATAGCTGAAACGCTCAACATATCAGATTAATATACAATTAGACGTCTTTCATCCTTCCAATGCAGCCATGACGTTGAAATAGGCCTGGACAAATTTGCCGGATACTGTTTCTGCCATGGAAAAGGAGAATTGCCCATTTTCCAGGAACTTTCCGGACAGAGCCAGGAACACCGTTCCGGAGAGCTCTTGAAGCTGATTTGAGATCTGGACACCGTCCCGGTGAAACCCATCAACCATGAAAGTCCGGCACCTGACCGGCCTGAAGTCGAAAATCCGGCACCCAGTTTCACAGCCAAAGGGACAGGCCGTATCCTTGGCCTGCACTGCGGCCATGGCCCGCTGAACGGCAGCGCTCCTCTGCTCCGATTTCATCTGCCGTCCCATGCGGGTGTGGATGTATATCACCTCAATAAAGGGCAGGGTAAAGGGTTGCCCACAGCAGATATGGGCGCCGGTGCCGCAAAGGATCTCATCTTCTGCCCGATGCCCGGCCGTCTCCTGATCGATTCTTTCCACCAGGGCTTCATAGTCAGAAAAAAAATGGCCCAGATCCACCCTGTTTTTTATTTCCAGGGAGGGTTTTCGTATCTTGAGCATGCCCGACTTTTTGTTGTACTTTTTTACCAGTTTCCACTGGCTGTAGGTGGAGGGGTTGGCCAGGGACCGCTTGAGCTTTTTGGATGCCGCCTTGAGCCCCAGGCCCTTGCGGATCATATAGGCGGTAACAAAGGTACCGGTCCTGCCGATGCCGTGGCGGCAGTGGACCAGCACCTTCTTTCCCAGGTATATGGCCTCGTCCATCCAGGCCAGGGCCTCTTCCATCCGGGCCATCTCAGGTACATCCTCATCCCAGATGGGCAGGTGAAAGACATCGAAGCCGGCCTTTTCCTCTATCTCATGCAGATCGCTGAATTCAGCGCAGAGGTTGACAATGGCATGGATGCCGTTCTCCCGGATTATATCCAACTGGGCATAGGACATGGGCGCGCGCCCCACGGCCATACTCGGGGTGATCCATGTCAGTGGGTAGCTCATCTACTCTCCTGTGGAAGACCTGAAGTCATATTGGCCGTTCATGAAGGCCGTTACATATTCTTCCATATCTGCGCCGTCCTTAAGATACATATCCATGAGCTTGGTGGCCCCGAGCAACCGCCCGGTGAGGTCCAGGATTTCTTGAATCCGGGTCCCATCTATCCCCATGATCCGGCCATCAATCAGGTCCGAAGTGACCTGGGTGACAAATCCTATTTTTTCCAGCACCCCTGCAATAAAACCGGCCCTGCGCCACCTGCCCCCGGAATTGCCGCCGCCGCCTGAGAAGCGGAACAAAATATAATTGTCCTGCCGGGATTGGGCGCAAATGCAGTCCAGTATCACAAAATGATACCCAAACCTCAAGTTAAGATTCATATAGGTCTTGGACACCACGGCATAACTGCCGAACTGCGGAGAATCCGGGGAGATGATGCCACCGGCCATGACGATTTTGTCATAGGATTCCCAGTCAAAATGGATGGCTTCGTCCCAGCAGATATCAGGATGGGACAGCCCCTTAAACAGGGCCTTCAAAGGGATACAAGCCAAATCCGCCATGCCCAGGACCGATTTTTTCGCCGGCAGGGGGAAAAGCCCTGCGTCTTTACCCGACCCCACATCCAGGACATAAAACAGCATGGGAAGACCGGATATCAACTGCTTGGCCCCTTTTTTCCGGGTCCCCCTTCGCTGCCCTAAAAAAAACATATCCCTAACTGCGGTTTCATGGATGAACCGAATAATATCATGCATGGAACGGCAGGCATCCGGGCTGAAGTCCCTGGCATCCGGATCTGTGAGCTTCAGGTCGGCACAGAAACGGATCATAAACTCAAGCTTGTCCATGAGCGTGCTTTTGGAGAACCCGTCCTGATCAGACCGGCCAGATGAAGAGGAAAGTAAAGACGTAATCTGTCCCGGATAGACCTTACCGGTATCTGCATCCAGGGTTACCATGCTGCCGGATTCAAGGCCGGCAAATCCCTCGGAACAGATGATGGCCGGCAGGCCGAACTCCCGGGCAATGGAGGCAAAGTGCCCTGCCGCGCTCCCGGTCTCAAGGATGATGCCTGCCATCCGGTGAATGGCTGCCGCATACTGGGGCAGGCCAAAAGGTGCGGCCACAACGGCATGTTCAGGGATATCTTTGAGCTGTTCCAGGCGATCAAGTTTAAATAAGGGACCTGCAGCCTTCCCGGAACATATAATCTGCCCACCCCGGCAAAGCGGCGACAGATCCGGGACGGACACAGACCGGTCCTTTTCCACCGGTTCCCGGGCTTTCAGAGAGCGGGATTGAAGAAGGTACAGCTCTCTTTCCGCGCTGAGACACCACTCCATATCCTGGGGGGTTTTAAAATATTGTTCAACCTTTCTTGCCCATTTATTCAGGGTGATGATCTCCGTCGTCCCAAGGGACAGGGCGCGGCGCTTTGCATTGATCGTGTCTACCATACAGGTGCCCTGTTCCCCATCAGGTACCAGGCGCCTGTCCTTGGCACCTGTCCTGATACTGGTAATGCCACCGTTCTGATCCAGGCGGATCATGTCAGGGGTTACCCGGCCGTCCACCACGGCCCCGCCAAGCCCCCAGGCAGAATAGATTTTCAGACTCCCCGGGTACCGGCCATTGACATCCCGGGTATAAATAATCCCGGCGGCACGGGCCTCAATCATCCCAAGGACCAATACCGCCATGGGCGTGTCATGGTCCGGGATTCCGGAACGAATCCGGTAAGACAGGGCTGCCGGGCTGTACTTACCGGCAATAACCCGCTTGTATGCCAGCCCCACATCTGCCATGGCCACATTCATCTGGCTCTGGTCTGGCCTGCAAAACTGACATCGCCATCCTCTCCGACAGCGCTGCTGCGCATGGCAAGCCTGAAAGGAGCCCTGCCCCCTTTAAAACCTATAGTCTCAGATTCCAACCAGGCCAGACCCGCGTCAATCTCCCTTGCCAGCTCTTCGGGCAGGGGCGATTCGAAAACGGCTGTCTCAAGGGTTCGGGCCGTAGCAGCCAGACTATCCGGATCATCAATATCCAGAGCCGCCAACTGCTGCCGGACAAAGGCATAGAGGTCACCGGCCTCCATAAAAAAATGAAAGGCCCGGGTGGTGATGACAAACCCCTGGGGAACCGGCAGGCCAAGTGCCTGTTTCAACCGGGCCAGCACCGCAGCTTTCCCCCCGGCGGTCTTCTCGTCCAGACAATGATCCTGGTCCAGTGTCAGGATAAAGGGGGGTGAAAAATCAAACTTGGGCGGCGCTAACATAAACCGGACATAGAAGTCAAATTTTTTGTGATAGTCCTTCAGGCTCCAGTATCCATTGGGGCACATGATCAGCAGTTCCTGGACCATGCCGGCCACTGCGGCTGAAAAGGCCTCATAGGTTCTGACCACAAATTCCAGATCTACCCGCCGCTGGTTGTAGTACAGGTCCTCCAAAACCGCCAGATGTTCATGGGCAGCCCTGTCGTACCCCAGCAGGCGCTTAAAGGCCTCATATTTTTCCCTGAGTACTGTGCCCGGAGCAAAGACCTGATAGGTCCAGTGTTTAAATAAATTTGTTATCAGCATGAACCCCTCCGTTACGAATGCAGGATACGATTCTGCAGCCTGCCCCGGCATCCGACGCAGCAAGAACAGGCCATGAGAAAACACGATAAAATACGAATATTTAAATATATATCCCAGGCATCTTTCCATGCAAGCACAAATAGGGCATGGTTAGGTTCATGGAATCCGGCTGTTGAACAAAAAAAGTTCAGTCTCTTCATTTTTCCAACGCCCCGAAGAAGTGCAATGAATTTATTGCACTGCCAAAATTTTATTGCAACGGTCAGGCCCCATTCGTATTCCGGCCTTACCCTCTCCTTTTCAAGCCCTTGGCAGGAGAGACTGCTGCTGCCAGGCTTAGAACCGTGAGGAAACGGGTTGGGGTATCAGGGTAAGCCACGATTGCCTTTCAGATTTCAATAAATAATATTTTTTAAAATTCAGCACCTTGCATACAAGACAATTGAATTTCGCCCTTGTTTTAATCGTTCTGGCATGGTTATGGCTTAAGCTCTATTGTCAGGTAGAAGGTCTGAATTAAAAATCGCTCCTTCCGGTATGCTTTATTGGAAAGCGCCGGAATAGATAGGCTGAAAAGTCTGCACTCAGTGGGTGGGATATTGTGTTCCGCACTGCCGGGGTTAACAAAATATGAAATTTTGCTTTTACTATTTTTTTTACAATCTGCAAAAGCATCATGCCAATGGAAAAACCTGGCCATTGACAGATGCTTTTCATGGGAGGATGAAACTATGACAACAAATGATTTTTCTTCACTGGACTTTGATCTGTGTCTTGACGACGTGGGACTGGCAAAATCCATACTGGCCAGCGCGGAAAAAAACAACGGCAAAATCAGTGACGCCGGAATCGTCTTCGCCTTGAGAAATATCCTCAAGATGAAATATTATCCGGTTGCGGTAAAATATTTTTTCAAAGAGGATGAACTGGAAGAGTTTAAGAAGAATGTCGACTACAAGGTATCCGGCCCCGCCGTTACGTTCTGTGCCTTTGTGGCTGCAAGCCGCCAGAGAGGCGATATCCTGCTGGGCACTGAAAAGAAGGTGGGATGCGGCAACGCGAAATATGTAATGAAGTGGAAAGAGATGGATGAAAGCGAGATCGACAGCCACCTGAAGTATACCAAGGATCGGGCCCAGGCCGAACGATTTGTTAAAACAAAAAAACGGCTGCCCCAAGCGCCCCTGGCCTTTGCAACCGCCCCCCTTCACAAAGCCCCCTTCACACCCGACCTGATCCACGGCATGTGCGACCCCCTTCAGTCATACCATCTGGCCAACGATTGGGATGCAGCCTTTGATACACATCCCTTTGAAATGATTATGACCATGAATTCTTCCATCTGCCATGGTTGTGTTCAATGTTTGGTCACGGACAAATTCAACGTCACCCAGATGTGCAGCAGCAGTTACACGGCCGGAAAAACCGAACAGGGCGAGGTCAACTGGATCATGCCCTATGAACAGATGGAGCCCACCGTTCACTGGATGCTGGAACGTACGGTGCGTGACGGCGGCGTATCCTTTCCCAGGACAGGTGAAACCTATCCGGGCTTTGATATATGTAAACTTTGTCCGCTCCTGAATTTCAGAGCGCCGAAGGAAAAAGAAAAATAACAGTTCACAATCCCTGACGCACAAGGCCGCCTCCGGACAGCGCCGTAATTTTTTCAACCCTCGGCGCAAAAAAGGGCGGCCTTGGATCAGTTTGTTGTAAACCTTAAATATCCGCAATGCCCAGCCTGATTTTCATAACAGATGCAAGGCTTAGGTTACGCCGTTGCAATAAGAATGGTGGTGCAATATTTTTACTGCGCCTTTCCAGGTCAAGCAAGCGTTGCTATTTAAAATACCAAGGCATTTTTAGGAGAAAAGAATGAAAAGAACCTGTTCGTATCTGGCTGTCATCATGCTGGGTCTGTTTTTGTCAGCCCAGATGTGTCTGGCCGCAAACAGTGCAAGTGTATCGTCCTCATCCTACAAGGCAGGGGATGTGGTCGAAATAAAGGGACAAATCGAGCCCGGTGCCGATCTTTACCTGACCCTGTCCCAGACAGAAACATTCGCCCCCAAGGACACGACCGGCGTCCATGAAACCAAAAAGTTCAAAAGCATCACGGCCAAGGGCGCTTTTGATATGGACACCACCATCCCTCCCATGTACTACCTGGTGACCAACGTACCGGAAAAATTCGGCAAGGTGGAAAAAAAGAAATTCGGCGGTCCCTCGGTGATCCTGGGCAAGGGAAACGGCATATACTCTACCACCATGTTCTATTTGAAAAAAAATTTTGACGATGTGGATCCGGCTGCCCGGGCCATGATGGGTCCCATTACCTCCGCCAAGCAGTGGAATTTTCTGCGCTGGGCCAATGAAAACGATTTTGGCATCAATACCATTGTCAAAGAAGGCAACCGCAGGGGCAAGGTAGTGATCTTTTCCAAAACCGTGGTTACGGATGAATCCAGCGGAAACTACTGGGACAAGGGGACTAAGCTCAACCTGGACAAGAGCACGGGGCAGTTTACCGTCAGCTTCAAATCCTTCAGGCACACCCCTCCCGGAACCCAGTTTGACGTCTATGTCAACGGGGATAAAACAACCGACTACACCATTGAAAAAAACGGGTACTGGCTCTCCAAGGGCTACCGATACATGAACCCACTCTGGATCATTATCGGCGCCATCCTGGTGGGCACCTACTTTTCCATGATCGGTGCGGCCGGCGGACTGCTCATGGCGGCCTTCCAGGCTTTGGTGGTCAACACCATGGGGCCTGTGGGCATTAACGCGGCCAACGTGCTCAAGCCATCCAACATGGCCCTGACTCTGTTCTCCCCCCTGGGCTCCTTCTGGCGATATGCCGTGGTCGAAAAACGGGTGGCCTGGCCCGTGGGCCTCTCCTTTGGCGCAGGTATTTTTATCGGCTCTATCTGGCTGGGCAAATACGTTTCAGCTGTTCTGCCCATGAAGGCCTATAAGGAGTGGTTGGCCGTTCTGGTTGTGCTCATGGGGATCAAGACCCTCATGGAAATGACGCCGAAGGCCATGAAAAAACGAAAAAATATCAAGGCCATGACCCAGAAGTTCAATGCGGAAATCACCAAGGCCAAGGCTGAGGGGCGTGCCGCTGAAATGGGCTCCATCGAGCCGGTTAAAACCGGGCTGACCGACTACCGCTTCAAGTTCTGGGGTGAAGAGTTCAGGATCAATCCGTTGCTCTTTGGTATTATCGGCGTGTTCATCGGCATAGTATCCCGTTCCTTTGGCATAGGCGGCGGCTTCCTGTTGGTGCCTGCCATGACATCCATCGGCGCACTGCCCATGTATGTAGCCGTGCCCATATCCCTGATCGGCACCTGTTTTTCCAGTATCGGCTCTTTTATCGGGTACCTGATTACCGGTTATCTGCCGGATATGACCCTGGCCATTGCCATTATTATCGGCGGGTTTGCCGGCGGTATGCTCGGCTCCAGGGTCCAGAAAATGTTCTCGGAGATGACCCTGAAAGTGGTGCTGGCCTGTACCCTGTTCTTCCTGTTCTTCAGATTTTTCAAAATAGAAATCTGGATATAGATCTGAATTAAAGACAAACCGTCTTGAACCCCCTGTGCCCAGGACCTATCATCAGGTTCTGGGCACAAAGGGTTAACTGCAAGTTTTATCAAAAAGGCTGTTATGGATGAATTTTTAGACATGCTCTGGATGCAAGTCGAGTACGGGCTTGAAAGTATCGTTACTGCGCTGGACACACTTCTTAATCCCGTTGAGGTCCTGGGTCCGGCCGGGGTGGTGCTCATCCTTGCCCTTGCCACCGCCGGTATCACAAAAATTTTATCCAAAGTCTACCGCACCCGGCGACACAGGTATCTGAAAGAAGAATTTCTTCACTGGCAGTCGGTGCGGCAAGCCGCCATGGCTGCTGAAGACAGGGAAAAGGGAAAGGCCATGGCCAAAAACATTGACCAGGCCAAGCTGAACCAGGTCTATTACGATTATTTTTTTGAAGGCCTGATGAAGAACCTGGTCACCACGGTCCTTCCGGCCCTGCTTGTTGTGGCCTATCTGTCCAGAACCTACACCCGGGAAAGTCTTGGGGAGAGATTCGGCAGCCAGTGGATTTTCACCCTGGGCAGCGGTCCGGACGCTTTTCATGTAGGTACCCTGCTCTGGTATCTCATCTGTCTGCCGGTCAGTTTTGCTCTCTTTGGCCTTGTGGCTTTTTTGATAAAAAAAGGGAGAAAACATCAAGGGCCTGAAGCAAATCAGCCAGGCAAGGGTCAACCTGATCATTAATACCTGCCATGCGGTTAAAGAAAGTCCGACGGCCGGATTCCGGTTTTCCCTCTTTGGGACCGCCGACCGCAGGGCGAGGGGATAGTTTTCACTACACGCCAAAAGCAATACAAATCACTCAGAAGTTTGTTGTAGCTCCTGGATTCTTTTGGCTTCTTCTTGAATCATCATTGTTAACTCAGAAATATTTTCTTGAATTCTCTGCTGACCAATTCTCCCACCCTTACTCATCATAGCAGGGGATTCTTTTAGGGATTTTTGTCCTGTTGGGGTGCAGTAAAACGCATTAAGTTCAT
>Ga0193963_1000381_pt1 | contig 23437 bp, 24 predicted proteins | sample FB_6_MG_FD_140359 | JGI IMG/M metagenome (GOLD analysis project Ga0193963, IMG submission 140359) | Microbial mat bacterial communities from the Broadkill River, Lewes, Delaware, United States - FB_6_MG | ecosystem: Environmental > Aquatic > Freshwater > River > Microbial mats | place: USA...
ATATTTTTCTCTTTTTTAATAATTTTTGCGTTCATATTTCCTCCAAATAATCAATTTCTTAATCATAAAATTATTTTATTGTATAATTAACAATTTATTATAACATAAATTACTGCAAAATCAATATATTTTTTGTAAAAATTAAGATATATATAATTTTTACCCATATTTTATGATTTTTTTTGCATTAAATTACAATTACATCAACTTTTCTTAACAAATATACTACAGAAAATCTATATCTGCATCTCTATGGAAATGTTCTTCCACATATTGCAATAGTAATTCCTTTTTATTATCTACTGCTTCTGATATTACAGCTTCTAATAATATATTCAAAATACTTCCTATGGTTTTTCCTTGAGTAAAACCACTTTTAATCAAATCTTTTCCATTTATATCTAAATCTTTCAAATCGAAACATTGTTCTTCCCACTGAATTTGGTCAACCATTTTGCATATTTCATCTAAATCTCTCAACCTATCATCTATGACAAAATCAGCTTGAGCTAAGTTGTCTGCTCTTTTCAACCTTAAAAGTTTTTTAAATGTTATTACTCCTAATTTACCTAACCATCTTTTGATAAATACAAAATCTTTTTCTATTATCATATCATGATATTTTATCAGCTTTTCTACTTCATCTATAGTATTTTTATCATACTTCATTCTAGTTAAAATATCTCGTGAAATAATAGCTCCTAAATTAGCATGCCCAAAAAAATGTCCTGTATTATCCTCATCCAAAGAAAAAGTTCTAGGTTTAGCTATGTCATGTAATAAAGTAGCTAACCTCAAAGTTAAATCTTTATCACAATTATCTAGTGCTACTAAAGAATGCTCAAATACATCATATTTATGATGAAAATTTTTCTGTGCAAAACCATCTTCTTCTTTTAACTCAGGAATTATTTCAAAAAAAACTTCCTTATATTCTTTAATCAGATTAGCTGCATTTCTCGTAACAATCAATTTATCAAATTCTGCTCTTATTCTTTCATACGATATATTAGATAATTCTTTACAATTTTTTTTTATTGCAATTGCAGTTTCTTCTTCTATTGTAAACTTTAATACTGCAGAAAACCTTAATGCTCTAATAATTCTAAGTGCATCTTCCTTAAATCTTTTCTCAGGATTTCCTACAGATCGAATTAGCTTATTATGTAAATCCTCTACACCATCTGATATATCAATTAAACCTACTCTATCGTTATATCCCATAGCATTAATTGTGAAATCTCTACGCAATAAATCTTCTTCTACATTTTTTGTGAATTCTACACTACTAGGATGTCTAGAATCATAATATTCACCTTCTAATCTAAATGTAGTTATCTCAAATTGTTTTCCGTGATTCATAACTACAATTGTCCCAAATTTCGAACCAAAATCTATGGTTTTATGCCTTGAGAATATTTTTTTTATTTGATTGGTAGTTGCTTCGGTACAAATATCCCAATCTTCTGGAATTTTTCCTAGTAAACTATCCCTAACACATCCACCTACTGCGTACGTTTCATATCCATTGTTCATCAAAATATTTATGATTTCATTTGCAGTTTCTATTATATTAATTTTTTCTTTCATAATTATATTATTCATCTTCATAGCAATATACATTGCACTCAATTTTAAACGATTTTGAACTAAAGAAGTATTTACTTTTTCTTTTAATAAATTTCATATTAGCCTTCTCCATAACTCTGCCTGAAGCAGTATTTCTTACATCATAAAACCCGTATATTATTTTGAAACCAATATAATTAGTCAAATAATGTAACACCATTTTTAGAGTTTCCGTAGCTATACCTTTATTCCAAAATTCTTTTCCAACAGTATATCCAATATTACAAGTTCTTTTATACGCATTTATATCAGAAACCGATATTGATCCTATAACTTCATCTATATCATTCAAAACTATAGCCCAATGCATATGTTTCGGATTTTCATAACATCTAATCCAATAACTGACATAGGCAACAGTATCATTAAAATTTGACACTGGCTTCCACAAAGTATATTTCGCAACTTCTTCGCTAGCTGCCCAGTTTTTATGAACATTTTCAGCATCATTTATTTTAAACTTTCTTAGAGTAATACGTTTTGTCTTTAGAACCGGAGTACCTTCTGATAATTTTAGTTTATCTACCATAATTATGCTTCTACATCATAATCATACTTATTTGCTTCTAGAATCATAAGCTCATCTAAATAACCTATGATAACTTGCTTAATTCCGTCTTCAACATTAAAGTCATCAAATCTAATTAAATCTAAAAATTCCTTATATGCCCATTTCAATGGCATATCAAGTTTTTTCATCTCTGTTTTACTTTCTTCCGGTATTAACATTTCAAATTCTTCAATCGAAATATTTCTTAATTCTTTATTCATATTCACCACCTATAAAATATAATAAAAATAAAAAAAGCGAACTTAATTAATAAATTCGCAAAATGTGGAGTAACTTCATAAGCCGGGTTCTGTATCAAACAATCATCTATCTAGGATTATCGTCACCGATAATCTCAAGCGACCTACCTACCGGACCATGGCGAGCAGCCATCCTACAGTCCTATTTTGGTCTTGCTCCAGGTGGGGTTTACATGGCATAGTTAGTTACCTAACTATCGGTGAGCTCTTACCTCACCTTTTCACCCTTACCATAAATGGCGGTATATCTCTGTTGCACTTTCCTTAAGGTCACCCTCACCGGCCGTTAACCGGCACCCTCGCTCTATGGAGCCCAGACTTTCCTCGTTGTTACGCGATTGTACGATTTACTCCACACGTATTCTATAACAAATTTACCAACTTGTCAATCATATGTATAATTCTTTTACAAAATTTTGTGTAAACATATATGCACTTAAATTATTGTCTATCAAAACATCATTTAGCAGCTTTAATACGCTACACTCTGTGTAAAAATGTCCAGCATCAATAATATTTAATCCTTTTTGCAAAGCATATTGTGCTTTATGATACTTAATGTCTCCAGTAATATATAAATCTGCTCCTTTTGCTATAGCATCGTCGATAAACTCATCGCCACTACCACCACAAAAAGCAACTTTATTAATAATTGCTGACCTATTACTAGTATATATTTTTATACATTTACAGTCAAGGTTATATTTAACTTGATCCGCAAATTTATCTAACATTATTTCTTGAATATTAGCTATTCCGCCATATCCATATGCTTTATCTCCATCTTTTCCTTCTATAGATAAAATTTCAAAATTATCTATTTCTAATTCTTTAGCTAGAGACGAAGTAACACCATAGTCTGCTAAATCTAAAGACGTGTGTAAACTAAAAATATTTATATCATTCAATATAGATTTCTTAACAATTTTTCCTCTATACGAATTTAAATCTATATTTTTAATATCATCAAAGAAAAAAGGATGATGCGTTAATATAAGATTTGATCCTTTTGCTATTGCAGCATCTACTGCTTCTTCTGTTACATCTAAAGCCAAAAGAATTCCAGTAATCTCTGAACTCATACTTCCAATTTGTAGTCCACTATTATCCCATGTTTCTTGCTTTTTCAAACTGCATTCTTCATTTAATATGTTAATTATCTTATTTAAATTCATATTCTAATACTAATTCCTTATATTTATTTAACTTATTTTCAAATATATTCCTTCTACTTTTGCTTTCAATAGAATCGGATTTTCCTAAATTATTTAAAACTTTTTCTAATTCTCCAATTCGTTTTTCAAGGTGCTGCTTAAATAATTCATCTTTTTTATCAAACAAATATTCACTAGTTTCTCGAAAAATATCATCACTTAAAACTTTCACACCATATTTGACAAGCATAATAAAGTAAAATCTATGTCCTTCTTTAACAATTATCTCTTTATCAATTCTATAATCATTTTCATAAAGATATAACCTTAATTTATCTATATTTTGCATGGGCTGCAAAATGAGCTTATCTATATTTCTAGTTAATTGTTTATTCTTATCTAAAATATCACTAATTAATTCTCCACCCATGCCAGCAATAACTGCAACATCTACTTCATCTTGTTTTAAAACTTCTAATCCCGAACCTAATCTAAACTCACATTTGTCCTTAAATCCGCAATCAGTCAAATTTTTTACAGCAGATTCCAATGGCATTTTATTTATGTCAGAAGCTATTACTTTCTTAGCTCTACCTTCTTTCAATGCCATTTCACACACATATCCATGATCTGTTCCTATATCTGCTAATACTTCAGCATTTTCTACTAGCGATACAATCGCACTTAATCTATCCATATTTGTATATACCCCAAAAAAATTATTTTACACATAAAACATGCTTTGCATAAGCAAAGCATGAATATTTTATTCTTCTAAGTAATCTTTTAATTTTTTACTTCTACTAGGATGTTTCAATTTTCTTAAAGCCTTAGCTTCAATTTGTCTGATACGTTCTCTAGTAACATCAAATTCTTTACCTACTTCTTCTAACGTTCTAGCCCTTCCATCATCAAGACCAAATCTAAGTCTTAACACCTTTTGCTCTCTATCAGTTAAAGTATATAATACAGTCGATAATTGATCCTTTAACAAAGAAAAAGTTGCTGCATCTGATGGAGATTGTACAAACTCATCTTTGATGAAATCTCCCAAATGGCTATCTTCTTCTTCACCAATCGGAGTTTCCAAAGAAACTGGTTCCTGAGCAATTTTTAAAATTTCTCTAACTTTAGATGGTTCTAATTCCATTTGCTCACCTATTTCTTCTGGTGATGGTTCTCTACCCAACTCTTGTATCAATTGTCTTTTAACTCTAATCAATTTATTAATAGTTTCAACCATATGAACCGGTATTCTAATTGTTCTAGCTTGATCAGCAATTGCTCTTGTTATAGCTTGTCTGATCCACCAAGTAGCATATGTACTAAATTTGAATCCTTTTGTATAATCAAATTTTTCAACAGCTTTAATCAATCCTAAATTACCTTCTTGAATTAAATCAAGAAACAACATACCTCTACCAACATATCTTTTTGCAATTGAAACAACCAATCTTAGATTTGCTTCAGCCAATCTTTTTTTTGCCTCTTCATCACCTTGTGCAATTCTCTTGGCTAAAGAAATTTCTTCTTCTCCAGTTAACAAAGGAACTTTTCCAATTTCTTTTAAGTACATTCTAACGGGATCATCAGTGTTTATACCCTTAAGTATATCTTCATCTTCGTCAGCTTCAATTTTAGGCGGATGACTAAATTTAGTTTCTAAATCATCTGAGTCATCATCAATAACAACTATGTCATCTTGAATACCTAATATCTCAATCTTATTATCTTCAAAAAATTTGTAAAAATCATCTATCAAATCTGGGTTAATTTCTATTTTTTCTAGAGATTGTACTATATCTTTATAATTAATATATCCATCTCTTTTTCCATTTTGATATAATTTCTTCTTGACATCTTCGATTTTTTCAGCAATCGTAGAGCCTTCTGCTATTATTATATTTGCTTTTTTATCTGCGACTTTCTCGTTAAGGTTTTTCATCTTAACCTCCTAATTTAGCTTTAGAATTTTTTTAGAACAATCTTGCATATCTTTAGCAATTTTGATTTTCCTGGAATTATCTCTCTCCATTTTTAAACTATCATTTAATTTCAAACGATACTTTTCATAAACATTACACTTTAATTTTTTATACGTCTCATCAAAATACATTTCTATATGATTTACTTCAATTTCATCAAGTACACTCATAATATCAAATTTTTCACCAACCAAATCAATTATAAAATTCTTATCTATCTTTTGGTGTTCTATATAATAGTTATATATGCATTTGAATAAATCTATATACTCATAATCTTCAAAAAAATCATCCGTGAACATATCTTGCAATCGCAAAATTAAAGCATTATCTTTAGCTATGTACTTGAGAATTTCTGATTCTATAGAAACCTCAATAACTCGATTCACTCTAACTCTACGCTCATGCTTTTTCTCCTGTTTTACAGGCTTTTTATATTTTATGTCAATTTCTTTTTTATGTTTTTTTATAAACTCATTATATAAAGATTCTTTAGTTACCTTCACTTTTTTAGAAAGTTTATCTAAAAAAATCTCTCTTTCAATATCGTTATTAATATTTATTAAATTTTCAAAAATGTTATAAATATATTCTGCCTTAGTAGAATTTTTAAAAACATCTTTATAATAAAATTCTAAAAAATCATAGTAACCTTTAGCTTTATTAGCCAATGCCTTAAATTCAACAACTGAATGTTTATTCAAATATTCATCTGGATCTTTAGCATCTTCAACTATTATAACTTTTGGATCCAAATTACACTGCTTGAACATATTTATAGCCCTAAGCGCTGCATTCAATCCTGCTTTATCCGAATCAAAACATATATAAAATTTTTTGGAATACCTTTTTAAAAGTTTAATCTGTTCTAGTGTTAAGCTCGTACCCAAAGCAGCTACAGCTGTTTCAAATCCATAAGCATGCATTTTGATTACATCCATATATCCCTCAACTAAGTAAAAATATTCATCTCTAACTTTTTCTCTAGCAATATTAATTCCATATAAATTGTCTTTTTTGTGATATATCATGGATTCTGATGAATTAATATATTTTGGACCTTCACCTTCTAATATTCTCGCACCAAAACCAATCACTTGTTTTTTTACATTAATTATTGGAAAGATTATTCTGTTTCTTAAAACGTCATAATATCTCCCTGTTTTTTGACTTTTTTTTATGAGCCCGACTTTTTCTATATCAGTATCTTTATACCCAAGTTTAGTCAGATATAACAATAAATCATCCCATTTAGCAGTCGCATATCCAACTCCAAATCTAGTTATAATTTCATTGTCAATTTCACGATTCTGTAAATATCCATACGCCAATTTGTTTTTTTTCAAATTCTCATAAAAAAATCTAGCAGCAGCTCTATTAATTTCAAAAAGTTTTTTTCTCTCAAACTCGATTTTCGAACTCTTATCACCCTCAAATTTCTCAAGTTGAACTCCCGAACGCCTTGCTAAAAATTCCAATGCTTCAAAAAAATCCATATTTCTATAATCCATAATAAATTTTGAAACATTGCCAGCTTTACCACAACCAAAACATTTATATATTTGTTTTTGTTTTGAAACAACAAAAGAAGGAGTTTTTTCATTATGGAACGGACAGTTAGCTATATAATTAGCTCCAGCCTTTTTTAATGGAAAAAACTCTTCTATAACATCCACTATATCATTACTCTCTAAAATTTCTTCTACCTTGTATTCATCAAATTTATAAGACATCTTCACTCTTTTCACGATAAGTTACCTATAAGTATAGCATACCTCTAACTATATGTCAAACACTATTTATCCCATGGATTAGGAACATAAAGCATTTTAAACTGATTAATAGCGTATCGATCAGTCATTCCAGCTATATAGTCTTTAACCAACTCTTTATTTGTACTACCATATTTATCTGCTATAGAGTGATAATAGCAAGGTAATACCGAAAAATTATTTAAATAATATTCAAATAATTGTTTCAGCAAAAATTCTGATTTGTTTTCTTCAGATTTCGCTACATCATTCAAATAAATATTATCAAACATATAATCTCTTAATTCACCCATTTTCAACTGAAAATCAGCAGTCATATGAATAGAATCTTCATTAGCACTGTTGTTAACTATATTCATAATCATATTAGTAATTCTTTCACTGTGTGAATTTCCAAGTACTCTCAATATTTCATAGGGTATATCTCTTTCACATATAATCCCTGCTCTTATAGAATCATCTATATCATGATTTAAATATGCAATTCTATCAGATAATTTAACTACTTGACCTTCCAAAGTTATGGGCTTCTGTTCACCAGAATGGTTAAGTATACCGTCTCTAACTTCTTCAGTTAGATTGAGTCCATAAACCTCTTCTGTCTTACTTTCTAAAATATCTACGACTCTGAGGCTCTGTTCATTGTGTCTAAAGCCACCTTCATCTTTCAATATCTCATTTATGACAGATTCTCCTTTATGCCCAAAAGGAGTATGCCCTAAATCATGACCTAAAGCTATAGCCTCAGTAAGATCCTCATTTAATCTCAAAGCTCTGGCAATAGTTCTAGAAATTTGTGATACTTCTAATGTATGTGTTAATCTTGTTCTATAGTGATCACCTTCAGGAGCGAGAAAAACTTGCGTTTTATGAATAAGTCTTCTAAAAGCTTTAGAATGAACTATTCTATCCCTATCTCTCTGAAATTCAGTTCTAACTTCACACTTACTTTCTTGACGTTTTCTTCCTAATGTACAACTACTTTTGCATGCAAATTTTGATAAATTATGTAATTCAAACTCTTCGTATTGCTCTCTCAAATTCATAACATCACCTTATCCTTATACTATAGGTGTTTCATTCCCCACTATATCAAGTATTGCTCTAGTTATATTAGTTTTTGAAACCCTACCAATAATAATCATATGTCCAAATTCATTAAATTCTACAATAGGAATGCAATCTATATCACATTCGATAATTTTTTCAGCTGCATCAATTATGGTATTATCTTTATCTAAATATATAGCCTTAGCTACACTAGTCATAGCAATACCAATAGGCATATTAGACATATCGCCACCATTCATAGCAACTTTAAGTAAATCTTTTCTAGATACAATTCCTTTTAAAACATGATTGTCTGCCACAAAAAGTGTACCAATATTTTCCATAAATAATCTAACTATAGATTCATAAACACTTGCAGATTCATCAATAACTACAGGCGAACTCATTATATCACCTAATTTGATCTTCATAAGCGTTTTCACTAAATCTCTTTTTGGAATATTAGTAGATGTAAAATAACCAACTTTAGGTTTTGCACCCAATATATCACACATACTTAAAACTGCCAAATCAGGCCTTAACGCTGCACGCGTAAGACCTATTTTTTCAGCTATCATTTCACCCGTAATGGGTTCAAATTCTTTAACAATTTCTATTATTCTTTTTTGACGTTCTGACAGTTGTATAATAATCAGCTCCTAATTATAATTCTATTTTTTTACTTATATATTCTACTAAATCTTCAATTTTGATACGTTCTTGTTCCATAGTATCTCTATCTCTAACTGTAACTGCATTATCATCTAATGTATCGAAATCATATGTGATACAGTACGGAGTTCCAATTTCATCATTTCTTCTGTATCTTTTACCAATAGCGCCCGCTTCATCATATTCAACATTAAAATGTTTCGCTAATGTTGCAAATAATTCTAATGCAGGTTCTTTTAATTTTTTAACTAAAGGTAACACAGCAACCTTATGTGCTGCTAGTGCTGGATGTAAATGTAATACATTTCTAGTATCACCGTTCTCCATAACTTCTTCTTCGTACGCATCTAACATAAGTGCTAACATCATTCTATCCACACCTACAGAAGGTTCTATACAATATGGAACATATTTTTCATTTGTAATAGGATCTTGATATTCAAATTTTTCACCTGAAACAGATGCATGAGCATTTAAATCAAAATCAGTTCTATCTGCTATGCCCCATAATTCACCCCATCCAAATGGGAATAAATACTCTATATCAGAAGTAGCATTTGAATAATGCGATAATTCTTCTGCATCATGATCTCTAAATCTAACTGCATCTTTAGTCAATCCTAAGTTTAATAAGAAATCCATGCAGTAATTTTTCCAAAAATGGAACCATTCTAAATCAGTTCCTGGCTTACAGAAAAATTCTAATTCCATTTGTTCAAACTCTCTAGTTCTAAAAATGAAATTACCTGGAGTTATTTCATTTCTAAAAGATTTTCCGATTTGTCCAATTCCAAATGGTACTTTTTTTCTACAAGTTCTTTGAACATTCTTGAAGTTTACAAATATACCTTGAGCTGTTTCTGGTCTCAAAAATATTTCTGATTTAGAATCATCTGTTACACCTTGGAATGTTTTAAACATTAAGTTAAACTGTCTAATAGCTGTAAAATTGATTTTTCCACATTCAGGACAAACAATTTTATTTTCAGTTATGAATTTTTCCATCTCTTCATTTGACCAACCATCAACAACTTTATCTTCACCTTTTTTATATAAAAAGTCTTCTATCAATTTATCTGCTCTAAAACGAGCTTTACACTCTTTGCAATCCATCAATGGATCAGAAAAACCACCTACGTGACCTGAAGCCACCCATGTTTGTGGATTCATTAATATAGCTGAGTCCAATCCTACATTATATGGGCTTTCTTGAACGAATTTTTTCCACCAAGCTTTTTTTACATTATTTTTTATTTCAACACCTATAGGACCATAATCCCATGTGTTTGCTAAACCGCCATATATCTCTGATCCAGGAAAAACTATTCCTCTAGATTTCGATAGTGCTACGAATTTTTCTAATTTATTCTTTTCTGCTTTTGCCATATTATCCTCCAAAAATTATAATCGTAATTATAAGTAATAATACTTATAATACCAAAATTTTAGCATTTTTTCAAGTGCTACCTATTATTTTTAAATTTTTTTAAACATATCTAACGATTTGAAGTTGTTTTTTCCTATATGATAATGTAAATATTGTCTTATATAATTTAACAATACTTTATCAACATTCCCAAGTTCACTGTAATTTTGAAATTTAGTCATTATTAATTTTTCCATCATAACTATTGATTCATTATTAAGTAAAAACAAATTTTTATTTCGATATTTTTTGAGACATTCATTACAAACAAGTCCACCATTTTCAGTATCAATATAAGCATTACTTTTTATGGATACTCCACAATAAATACAGTTGCGTAAAACTGGTCTATATCCTAACATAGATGCTAATTTAATTTCGAACATAGCTACTAATATATTGATATCTTTTGTTACATCATCATATTTTGATAATTCATCTATTACTGTATAAAATTTCAAAGTCATTTCAAACAAATTTGAAATCAACTCATTTTGTCTAGAAATATAATCTACCAATTCTAGCACATAAGAACTCATGAAAAAAGAATCTAAATTAGTCCTGATATTATAGAAATTTTTTATAAGTTCTCCATTTGACAAAATATACATATCCCTGTTATTTGTTAAATCACATTTTGAATAACATAAAACCTGAGATATGTTAAGTAATTTGCTTTTCGCTTTTCTCGCACCTTTAGCAATAAGTTGAATATTTCCCTTATTTCTAGATAAAACTCTTAATATTTTATCATTATCCTTGTACTTAAATTCTTTTAAACAAATTATTTCTTCATCGGTTATTATCATTTATTATCATATCCTAAAGATTTTAGTAAATAATCATTATCTCTCCAGTTTGGAGAAACTTTTACCCATAATTGTAGAAATACTTGCGATCCAACTAATTGCTCTATATCTTTTCTAGCGCTTTTACCTATACCCTTTAACTTTCTACCATTTTTTCCGATAACAATACTTTTATGTGATTTCTTTTCACATAAAATAACTGCAGAAACATCCATTATGTCTTTATTTGGACGAACTTTCATTTTCTCAATTTCAACAGCAATTCCGTGAGGAACTTCATCATTCAAATATTGCAATGCTTTTTCTCTGATAATTTCAGCTACAACCCATTTTTCCGGTCTATCTGTAAGATAATCATCTGGGTACATCATAGGTCCTTCTGGCAAATATTTTTTCATTTTTTCTAATAAATATTTAACGCCAATATCTTGTAATGCTGATATTTGAATGATATTATCAAAAACATCTAATTCATCAAACATATCATATACAACTTTAACTTCTTCAGGAGTTCTTTTATCTATTTTGTTTATAAGCAATATTTTTTTTGCTCTTGACTCTTTAACTTTATCAACTATAAATTGATCTCCAGGTCCAATTTTACTTGATTCATCTGTAATCATAACAACTACATCCATTTCTTCTAAGGCAAAATTAACCTCGTCATTCATAAATTCTCCCAAACTATTTTTAGGTTTATGAATTCCTGGAGTATCTAAAAATACTATCTGAGCTTCTTTATCTGTATATACTGTTTTAATTTTATTTCTAGTTGTTTGAGGTTTATCTGATGTTATAGCTATTTTTTCCCCAATTAATTTATTCATCAAAGTAGATTTTCCTACATTTGGTCTTCCTATTATTGTTACAAATCCTGATTTAAACATTTTACACCTTTCTATTGTAGGTCTTCTGGTCCAAAACTATTTGGTAATAATTTTGTCAAAGACGTCTTTTTAAATTCATTTTCATTTTTCGCTATTATTATTTCCATATCATTAGCAAATTCACGTAGAAACTGTCTACACACTCCACATGGATATGTATATTCGTCAGCAGAACCAATTATTGCAATCTTCACAAAGTTTTTATCGCCACTGCTAACAGCTTTTGCTAAAGCAGTTCTTTCTGCACAAATAGTAGGAGAAAATGAAGACGATTCTATATTACATCCAGTATATATATTTCCTTCACTTGTTAGCAAAGCAGCTCCTACTTTAAACTTCGAATATGGACTATATGATTTATTTCTAGCTTCAATAGCTAGTTTTACTAACTCTTTATCTTCGATATTTATATTATTCATCTATATTCACCTCATCAACATCTATTTCTGTTTTAGCAGATATAACTTGAATCCATGTAGACCCTGGGTTCAATTTAAGTTCAGTTTTTCCATCATAAAGTTTAAGTTCAGCTTTAGATGTAGTTTTCTCCCATGTAATATCAATTTTCTTATTATTAGTAAAATAGTACCCATTACCATTACCGACTACTGTCAAAGCAAGTCTACCTTCATCATCTAATACAGTTTTATTAACTTTTATCACAATTATATTCTTTGCAAATAATTGAACACCTGTATTTTCATCATAATCTATCTTGCCATCCTTAAATCTAGCATATTTCTTCAAATCTTCTTCAAATTCATAAGTAGTATTATTTTCTTTATTATAATCAATGCTTATAATTGTTGCCTGATCATCATCATCAGATAAATTCATATCTTTATCATTAAAATCAAAGCCTTCAAAATCAGCTTCACTTCTATAATTAGCTCTTTTAGCATAATCTCTTAACATTGGAATAGTAGTATATAAATTATGAGGTGCATATTTACCAGTTGAGTTATATCTCCAATAACTACTTGTATATAGTCCATCAATATTTGCAACTGCTAAATTACTAAGCATTTTAAATGCATCATTACTTCCTCCACAGTGGCAAAACAAAGCATCATATGATAGAGCTGATTCAATCAAATATGGTCTAGCACTTCTAACAGGTCCTATTCTTTTGGGTTCTTCAGTTTGGAAAACTCCCATATATCTAGTATATGGTCCTTCTACTTCAAACTCATATATGATTTCAGCTAAAGATAGACCTGCTTGTGGTCTTGCCTTAGGATGATTATCTATAGAAATACAAATAACCCTTTTACTTAACTCATCTTCTTCATATGGAAATCCATTTAATTTTGATTTTGGCAAATTAGAATTTTCAGCTACTTGCTCAGAATTCTCGTTTTCAGAATCATCCTCGTCTTTCTTATTTTCATCAGTTTCCAAACTTTCATTACCATCAGCACCATTTTCATCAGATTTATCAGAATCCTCTATTTTTATATTTGAGTCATTATCCTCTTCTGAATTATCCGTAATTGCAGTAGAATCATTGGTAATTTCTTCAACCTTTGTTTTTTCACCACAACCTATTAAAAATAAACAAAATACTAAACTTATTAATATAACAATCGATTTTTTCATTCTTAACTCCTATTTAAATATCTTCAATTCTTTCATAACTTCTTTTTCCATTTTTCTCATTTCTTTCTTATCTTCTTCAGCTATATGATCATATCCCATCAAATGTAATGCACTATGAGCTACCAAATATGAAGTTTCTCTGAGTTGTGTATGTCCTAATTCTTCAGCTTGAGAAATTATTCTCTCAGTAGATAAAACTATATCTCCCATCTCTAAAATATCAGTTTCACATAATTCTGATAAATCCTCATCAACTAAATCCATAGGAAAGGATAAAACATCTGTTTCTGAATCCACTTGTCTATAATCATTATTTAATTGTTTTATCTCATCATTTGATACAAAAGATACACTCAATTCATACATTGGCAATTTACTTATTTTTTCAATACGCATTGCTGTTTCAACAGTCTTTTTTACAATGTTTTTATATTCCTCTGTAATTTCAATAAAATCTTGTCGATCATCATAATATATTTCTAATTTCATTTCACACCTTCTATTATTTTTTAAAATCTATTACTAAATATCAAAGTCAACAATATTGTACATTAATTTTGATATTGGGCAGAAATAGTTTTACTATTTGTGATTATTTTATTATTGTCATTCGAATCAGATTTAATTACCAATATAGACAATTTTAATATACATATATAATATCATAATTGAATAAATAATAACAGTAAAATTTTATATACACAATCACAAACTCAGCAAGAAAAAAAGCCCTGAAATTCAGGGCTCATTGTTGCAGTAAACTATGTTTACTATCATCTCTTCGATTACTGTAAGTAATTAGCTACAATTTTGTTAACTTGTCCGCCATCTGCTCTACCTTTTATTTTAGGCATAACATTTGCCATGATTTTTCCCATATCTTTTCTAGAAGTCGCACCTGTTTCTTCTATAGCTAACTTAACTATAGATTCAAGTTCTTCTTCAGAAAGTTGTTCTGGTAAGTAACACAAAAGAATATCAATTTCTTGATTAGTCAAATCAATAAGATCAGGTCTATCACCTTTTTCAAAATCGACTATGCTCTCGCGTCTCTGCTTAACTTGTTTAGCTACTATTTGTAAAATATCTTCATCAGTTAATTCAATTCGCTCATCGATTTCTCTCTGCTTAATTGCAGCTCTAATTAAAGTTACAACATTTTTTCTGATCTTGTCTTTAGCTTTCATTGCCTCTTTCAAGTCAATTGTCAATGTTTCTTTTAAAGGCATTTCCTTCACCTCTTTATCGATTATCTATTTTTTTTCTTTTTTCTTCTTGCTGCTTCAGCTTTTTTCTTACGTTTTACACTTGGCTTTTCGTAATGTTCTCTTTTTCTAACTTCAGACATTACTCCTGTAAGTGCACATTGTCTCTTAAATCTTCTAAGAGCGTTGTCCAACGTTTCATTTTCTCTTACTTTAATTTCAGTCATTTTTGCTACCCTCCTTTAACACTGATACTTTGATCAGCGAGTATAAAATAGCACTAATATATTATATAACAATATACATATAAATGCAAGAGTAAAATTAAAATAATTATAATTTTTTTACAATTCGCCTAAATCATCTATAAATTCTTCAATATGTGAAACTGCTTTTCTTATAGTTCCATCTTCAAATGGAGATTTCAAATTACCTTCTTTTAATATTTCTAAGAATGTTTTTGTTCCTCCAACTTTACAAATATTCACATAATCATTCCATACATTTGGATCTTCAGTATAACTTCTATCCCAAAATTGTAAAGCACATATTTGAGCTAAAGTATAGTCTATATAATAGAAAGGCATTTCGAAAATGTGTTTTTGTTGATACCAAAAACCACCTTCTGATAACACATCTATGCCATCATAATCTCTATGAGGTAAATATGTTTTCTCTAATTTCATCCAAACTTCATTTCTTTCAGCAGGTGTCATTTCTGGATGTGCGTAAACTTCATGTTGGAAATGATCTACTAAAACGCCATAAGGTATAAATTTAATTGAATGAATCATATGTAAATAATAATATTTATTAGTGTCTTCTTCAAAGAATAATTTCATCCATGGATGAGCAAAAAATTCCATTCCCATTGAATGAATTTCAGCAGACTCCATAGTTGGGAAAGAACATTCTGGAATAGTTATTCCATTCTTCATAGTACTATATGCTTGAAAAGCGTGTCCTGCTTCATGAGTTAATACATCAACATCACCAGATGTTCCGTTAAAATTACTAAATATAATAGGCACATTATAATCAAATAGTCCAGTGCAATATCCACCACCAGCTTTTCCTGGTTTTGCAATTAAGTCGAATAATTCTTGTTCAACCATAGTATCAAAAAATTCGCCTGTTTCAGGAGACATTTCTGTATACATTTTGTGGGCTCTTTTAATCATTTCTTCTGGAGAATGTTTTGGTTTCGGATTGCCAGTAGTAAATTCTATAGACTCATTGTAATTTTTAAGTTCGTCTAAACCTAACCTATTCATTTGTTTCTTATAATATTTCTGAGCTAAAGGAACTATTTCATCTAAAACTTGTTTACGATAATTCGCAACCATGTCTGCATCATAATCAAGTCTATTCATTCTAATATAGCCTAATTCTATATAATTTTCAAATCCTAGTTCTTTGGCCATCTTATCTCTTACTTTTACCATTTTATCATATATATCATCTATCTCTGCTTGATTAGCTTTGAACCAAGCCATTTTAGCCTTCAAAGCTCTCTTTCTTGTATCCATATCATCAGATTGAAGAACTTTTGTTATACTTGATAAATTGTATTCTTCTCCATCAAACTCAATTTTAGCTGATGCGTATAATTTACCATGTTTTGAACATAAAGCATTTTCCTCTTGCAATAATGGTATAATTTTTTCATCAAATGATTTAATCGCATAATCTGCCATTTTAATTAATGACTCTGGAACTACCGAACTAATATCAAATTTTGCATTCACCAAAATTTTGAACATTTCATTATCTATACTAGCATAATGAGGTTCTATTCCGTCCCAATACTCTTTTTCCTTATCATAAAATTCATCTCTAGTGTCAATAGTATTTCTAACACCTGCTAAGGTACTCATAGTTTGAATATGTCTTCTGATAACATTGATTTTCTCAAAATTTTCTCTAAATTCATCAATATTTTTCGCTTCTGCTAATTTTTTTATTAACTCTACTAAATTGGATTTATTAGAATCAAAATCTGGTCTCTCATATTTAAAATCTTTAAATTTCATATACCCTCCTAGTTTTTGTACTTCGGTTCAAATTATAACATTTATAGAAAAAATATGCAAACGATATTTGCATATTTTAACATCAACATATTTTTTATTAATTATTTACCTACTGGTAGTTCAATTACAAAAATTCCTCCATCACCACTTATAACCTCTATACTTCCTCCACTCAATTTAAAAATTTCTTTAGCCATAGCCAATCCTATACCATTGCTTAAATTATTTTTAGAGTAAAATCTATCAAATATATGAGGTAAATCTTCTTTTTTTATACCATTTCCATCATCTTCTATGGTAATATATATTTTATTTTTATCACATCTAGATTTTATTATCACTTCATTTTTTGAAAATTTTATACCATTATATATCATCGTCTTAAATGCTTTTGCTACTTGAATTTCATCGCCAACTATAATAGGTATATCTTTAGATATATAATTTTGAACTGAGACATCTAGTGTTATTATATCTGCTAAATCATCTATAATATCGGTAATCAAATAATACAAATTTATTTCATTTTCATTTAAAACTAACTGCCCACTATCTATTTTTGATAAATTCAATATCTCATCTATCAAAACTTGCATTTTACCACTTTGTCTGAGTATAGTATTTATACCCTCATCTACATCTATAATATTTGTTTTTACTCCCTCAGCATATCCTTGAATAGACATAAGCGGTGTTTTTAATTCATGCGATGCATTTTCAAAAAAATGTTTCATCTTTCTCTGACTATTTTCTATATATTCTCCCGATTTCAATCCAGCAAATCCAAAAACTAAAATTGAAAGCAATGTTAAACCTACAAATATTATATTTATATTATCAACTATATTTTTAATTGATGTTATAGGAACATACATAACAATATTTTGACTAAAATATTGATTTTGAGTTCCATAATTTTCTTCACCATTATCATTTCTAAATTTTAACACTTTTGCATAATAATCTCTATCATTAATGCTATATAAATTAATACCTTCTTCCATTATTTTATTTGATTTCAATAATTCATATATATTTTGATCATCATAACTCAAATATTTTGTTTGATACTGTTCATTTATATTTTCATCTGAATAGAAAAAATATCTAACATCAAATAATTCATCTGAAGATTCAGTCATAATAGGAATCAATCCTGAACTTGCTTCAACGGCAATTTCTTTTGATATTATACCAACATTGTTTATAAGCTTAATTTTTTCTGCTTCACTAGTAATAACTATTTCACTAACTTCTTTCGCTATATCTTCAATTTCTACATCATCTGTCATATCTGTTCCATTTATAATATTTATTGAATTCGTCATATCTATACTATTAGTAAAGCTTTCAGTAGTATCATTTTCTTTTAGCGCTTTTTTTGCTTCAGAATCAATATATTTACTCGCTACAATATTAGTCACTAACATAAATAAAATACAAATACAAACACTAGATGCTATCATCATAATTGTAATTCTTGTCTTCATTTTTTTCATAATTATTCCTCATCTACCATGATATAGCCAAATCCCCATTTGTTTTTTATAATTTGATTCGACCCATGATTTTTTAATTTTTTTCTCAATTTTCTAACAGTTTCATCAGTTACCCTAGTTTCTACATAACTATCATATCCCCATATTTTTTCTAATAAATCCTCACGAGATATAGCTGTATTTTTCTTTTCCATAAAATACTTCAAACAATTCATTTCAGTTCTAGTAAAATTTATTTCTTTATCATCTATAAATATACTTCTAATTCTTTTAGAGTATCTAATGTTTCCACATATTATTTCTTCATGCGACTTATCATAATTTTTGCTATTCATTTCCAATCTTCTGAACAAGGCCTTGATTTTCATATTTAAAATAGTTGGTCTAAAAGGTTTAACTATATAATCATCACTTCCCAAAGTTATACCCGCTACATAATCTGCATCCGAATCTTTTGCAGTAAGTAAAATTATAGGAACATCACTAATTTGTCTTATTTTTTTACATATATTCAACCCGTCCGTACCTGGCATCATAATATCTAAAATAACTAAATCCGATGACTCCTCTAGAAACTTATTATATAATTCATCTCCAGTTGAAAAATCTAATACTTCATATTTTTCACTTTCTAAAAAAATTTTTACAAGATTTCTAATATCATCATCATCATCAGCAATATATATCTTTCTTTTCATATAGTCTCCTTCTCATTCAAAATAAGAGGAAGCGAACTTCCTCTAAAAATATTTTTCATATACTATTTTTCATATATTATTTTTTAAAAGTTCCTACAAAACCTCTTAGTACATTTTCACTTGTTGATTCAACTAAAGAATTCATATCTCCATCTTTAATATTTTCGATTTTCATAACATTACCATCTAATTCCATTGGAATTGCAAGCATTTCACTTGTACCATTAATGATTTCCATTCCAATTTTCTTCATGATTTCTGATACTGTCTTTCTTAATTCATCTTCTTTTTTGCTAACTTCTTCAAATGCGGCATTTATTTTATCCATATCTCCATTACAAGCACTTAAATCTAACTTATTATATAATTTTTCAACTTGTTTTTCAACTTCTTTAAGTTTATTCGCTTCTTTTTGAGTTAATACTCCATCTTTCACATACGAATCATACATATTATCTATTGAAAAAGCAGAAATCATTTCGCCTGATATGCATTCGCCTTCTTCCATCTTTATTCCTTCAGAGCCAATAAGTTTCTCTAACTCTTCTTCACTTAATTTTTCAATTGATTCAATATCTATACATCTTGAACTACCAACTAATCTTTCAAATTTAATTTCATCTTCATTTTCTACCTTTTTACTTGTGTCTGCAAATGCATTTGTTCCTAAAACTGCACTTGATAGTGCGATTGATACGGCTAATACCATAGCCCCTTTTCTTAATAATAAATTTTTCATAATACTACCTCCGTTTTTTTTTATTTTATTTTTTTGAAAGTTACTATTTACTTTCTATACACAGTATATATTTTCTGCAAATATATTGTTACCGCAAAACTGACATAAAAATGTCACAGAAGTGTAAAAAGCATAAATTTCTTTACAAACAAATGTTTTTATTATAAAATATATATGTGAGGTGATAAAATGCATTATAAAAAATATAAATCTGTAGTTTCTCCAAAAGGTACTATGAATCTATATAGAGGTTGTACACATGGCTGCATTTACTGTGATAGCAGAAGTACATGTTACCAAATAAATCATGACTTTGAAGATATAGAAATAAAAGAAAATGCTCCGGTAATATTAGAAAAACAATTAAAAAACAAGAGAAAAAAAATAATTATAAATACTGGTTCCATGTGTGATCCGTATATGCCTATAGAAAAAGACTTAGAATATACTAGAAAATGTCTTCATATAATAAATAAGTATTACTTTGGTGTAACTGTTTTAACAAAATCTGATTTAATACTCAGAGACATAGATATACTACAAAAAATCAACAGCCGTACTAAGGCCGTTGCTCAAATGACATTAACAAATTATGATGATTCTATAACTAAAATAATAGAACCACATGTTTCAACTACAAGTCAGCGAATACACGCACTGAAAGAACTTCACAAAGCAGGACTACCTACCGTTGTTTGGCTAGGACCTATACTTCCTTTTATAAACGATACAGAAGAAAATATATCAAATTTAATAGATGCTTGCGGTGAAACTGGCGTAAAAGCAATACTATCATTTGGACCTGGGTTAACACTTAGAGAAGGAAACAGAGAATATTTCTATAAAAAATTAGATGAAAGTTTTCCTGGAACCAGAAAAAAATATGAAAATACATATGGTGATGCATATGAATGTTATTCATTAAACTACAAACCACTGAATAAAATTTTTAGAGAAAAGTGCAAGAAGTATAATATTATATCTAACCCAAAAGAAATTTGGAATTATCTAGGCACTTATGAAGAAAAGAAAAATGTACAGCTAAGCTTATTTTGATTATTTTATAAAATTGAATCCTTTGTTACATATAAATTTATTAAAAATATAAGTTATTAAAAATATAATTTATTACATATATACTTTTATATCATATACTTTTATGCATATACTTTTATAGCATATTTTTTTATAGCATATAATTATATTAAATATAATTTTGCATCATATAACATAGAAAACGCACAAAATGTTTTTTGTGCGCCTTTTATATATTTTAGTACTATTATTTCTCATAGTTATTATATATTTTTTTACAACTTACCTATAAATCTAACATAAAATTTTACAGTTTTAATTAGCGTTTCAATAGGTACTCTTTCATCATTACCATGAATCATTTTTCTTTCTTCCTTGCTAAGTTTCATAGGACAAAATCTATATACTCTATCAGTAATCTCGCAATAAGTTCTAGAATCACTACAAGCCATCATAAGATAGGGCGAAACTACTGCTTCAGGCCATGTTTCTTTTATTGTCTCTTTCAACATTTCCCATTCATCACACTTTGTATCCGAAACAATAGAAGGATTCGTTCCTTGAACTATTTTCACAGATATATCATCATTATCAATAATTTTATTCAAATGTTCAATTGCTGATTCAACAGTATCATCACCCATTAATCTAAGATTCATACCAAATTTAGACAAAACTGGAAGCACATTATATGCGTCACTTCCTTTTGCAACTGTAATAGCACATGTAGTTCTAAACATTGCATTCAGTTCACCACCAGATTTTAATGATATAATATTTAGTAATGGTTTAAACAACCAGATATTTGCAAATATCATCTTGAATGGAAAGCTCATATATCTTCCTAAAATATCAAACATCTGTAATACTGGTTCTGTTATTTGCATTTTAAACGGATTATTTTCAATTTTCACCACAGCTTTTGCCAGTTTGCCTAATTCAGTATGTTTAGGAGGCGTAGACGCATGTCCACCATTTGACTCCATACATATATCTAAACTAGTGCTACCCTTTTCAGCTATTCCAACCATGGCAGTTTCAAAACTCAATCCTGGAAGTGCATTTTCAACAACTGCTCCTCCTTCATCTAAAACAATTGCAGGCTTCACACCTTTTTTATGCAAATAGTCCACTATATTTTTACAATCCAATCCATCAACTTCTTCGCCACCAGAAAAAGAAAAATATAAATCATTATTTGGAATAAAACCTTCTTTAAGCAACTGCTCTGCTGCTTCTAAAGTACTGAGTAAAGTTCCTTTAGTATCCAATGTACCTCTACCCCATATACAACCATCTTCTATTAATCCTTCAAATGCTGGTCTTGTCCAATTCTCTTCAGTTACAGGTACAACATCATAATGTGCCATACATACTGATGGTTTAGCCGATGATCTTCCATGTATTCTAAAAAGCATACCCGATTTACCAATCTGTTCATAATCAGCTTTCTGAAATAAAGTCGGAAATTTAACTGGAAGCAATTCTCTAAATTTAATAAATTCATCATAATCTATCAGCTCTTCATCACGATATGAAATAGTCTTACATTTAATGAAATCAACCATATCAGATATTATTTTATCCTCATCCAATTTAACTTCACTTTCCACATATTTTTTTTCAAGATAGGGTTTGAATCTAATAGCCCTAACGATAACAATCCCTAAAACAATTAGGAAAATTCCTAAAACAAAATAACCTATCATCTTTCCCTCCTATAATAATTTTCTTTTATATAAAAATCTAGCTGAGGCTAATGATATTATAATACCCACAGGTACTAGAACACCAACTGAACTAGCTAAAGATGGAACTAAAATAAATATGATAATCATGGCTAACAAAGGTGCTAATGCAACTTTCCAATTTTTAGAAATGTAAACTACTGCTAATCCACCAAATAACGCTGGCAACATATTATCAAATGCAGGTTTCAAAGAAGGCGAATCTAATATAGGAGCTATATAAGTAAGTAATAATACTCCAAGTGCAATAATTATAGTAGTCACAATAGAACATGTGGCAACAGCTATAGTAGAAATAATTTCTCCCTCTTCTGTTCCTTGTTTAACATCAGCATTTTGCATAGCATTTAAAGCAGATGGAACCTTCATACTTGTCAAATTTCCTGTAACAAATGCTAAAAATGTACCACCAGTTCCTAACATTGGTGTATAAGTTATAACTTCAATAACACCAACTGTCCAATATATAGGTGCAACACCTAATAATCCCTTCAAAACAGCCTTTCCTTCTGGCCAAGCATCATATTTAAGACATATCACAATAGGTACTAATAGAACTACTACTACAGCAGACCAAATCCATAGTTTTCCTAAAAAATATGTACTTTTCTCATAATCTTCTCTATTCATAATTCCCTCCTATACAATAATTGATGTAACAAAACATGCAAATGCCATCGCTCCTAC
>Ga0193963_1000382_pt1 | contig 23434 bp, 22 predicted proteins | sample FB_6_MG_FD_140359 | JGI IMG/M metagenome (GOLD analysis project Ga0193963, IMG submission 140359) | Microbial mat bacterial communities from the Broadkill River, Lewes, Delaware, United States - FB_6_MG | ecosystem: Environmental > Aquatic > Freshwater > River > Microbial mats | place: USA...
AAATCTGATGATAACCCAATAGTTCAAAATTTATATAACACATTATTAAAAGATGATGAACATTGTTTACACTGGAAATAGATAGAAAAAAGCCTTCATTAAAATGAAGGCTTTTTATTATTTGTTTTTTAAATTGTTAAAATTAATATTTTCTTTTTCAATAATATTTTCAGATAATTTCTGAGAATACAGTTTGTTTGCAAATGCAATTATACTAGTTCTAAGTACGATAGTTTTGTCGCTAACTTTTCTTGCAGAATCTAGTGGAAGTGGCAAATCATTAAAAGTGGTTTTTAAGATGCCTTCTAATTCTATACAAAAATAATTATATGCTTCTTCTAATGTATAAGAATTGACTTGAATTAGCATTAATTTTTTAAGTTCATTTATTGTATAAACTTGTTTGAATATGCTAATGAATATTAGATAAGCAACGTGCTCTCTAGAATATCTTTTTTTATGTGTAGGTCTAATGATATTTGCTTTCACGTAATTATTTACCATAGATGTAGTTAGAATTTTTTCATTTCTATCAATTATAATAGGTTGAACTACATTATCTATATACGAAAGTAGTTGATCCATATATAAATCTATATCAGGTATTTCATTGTATTTAGGAAGTTTAAAATTATTTAAATCTTCAATTAATTGTTCCATATGAGCCTCCATAAATTATACTTGTAATAGTTGTTTCTTTATTATATAATATAAGATGAAGTTTGTCAAGATTATAAAAAGCACTTGACATTATATAAAAAATGATATAACATGGTATTAGATACCACATATAACAATAGGAGTGATCATATGAAATGGAATATAGTATTTGATAGTACAGTAGATATATTTGAAGGTTTTGATGAATATATAGATAATAATAATGAAATTAGATTTGAAACAATACCTTTGAAATTAATAGTTGGAGAGAAACAATTCGTTGATGATGGCAGCATAGATATAGATGAATTACTTAAAAGCATGAAGGCAGAAAAAAAAGCTAGTCATAGTTCTTGTCCGTCTCCAGAAGCTTTTGCTAATTCTTTTAGACAATCAGAATACAATCTTTGTTTTACTATGTCCAGTGCTATTAGTGGAACCTACCAAAGTGCTTTGATAGCTAAGCAAATGGTAGAAGAAGAAAATCCTAATGCAAAAATTCTTTTAATAGATACTAAAGCTACATCAGGTGTATTATTGCTTATGGGAAAAAAAGCAGCCCAGCTGATTAAAAAAGGATTAGAGTTTGATAAAATATGTGTTGAATTAGAAAAACATGTTAAATCACTAGAATTAACTTTTAGTTTAGCTGATTTTGATACATTTATAAAAACTGGTAGAGTAAAACCGTTTGTTGGAGCAATAGCTTCAAAAATAGGAATTAGAGCTATAGCTATAAAGACTGCAGAAGGAAAAATAGACGTTGCTGAAAAAGCTCGAGGAGAGCAAAGAAATATTCAGAAAATTCTTTCAATTATGGAAAAAACAAAAGATTTAACTAATTCTACAGTTGTAATTTCTCATTGTAAAAATGCTGTTGCTGCAGTTAAAATTCAAGAAAAGCTCATAGAAAATGGAGTAAAAGAAGTATTAATATGTGCTTGTAAAGGAGTTTCAAGCTTTTATGCTCAAGAAAAAGGCATAATTATTTCATATTAAATATTTTAATTATATAGAATATATTATTGAAGATAGACCTCACAAATGTTATAATATTAGCATTGTGAGGTATTTTTATGAAAGAAACAGATTTATATATGCCAGTCAAAGAGTTATTTGAGTTAGAAGGATATAAAGTAAATGCTGAAGTGTTGAATTGTGATATGACTTGTTTGTTATATGCAGATGATGGCGAAGTTTTTGTTACGGTGGTAGAATTAAAAAAACAATTTTCAGTTGAATTGATTGCTCAAGCAAATGAACGTCAATCTAGAGCATCTTTTGTATTTATGGCGATACCTAAACCAAAGAACTTTACTACTAAGGGTAAATGGAACAGTATAATATCATTACTTAAAAGATTAGGATTAGGCTTGATTTTTGTCGATATAGAAAAAAACATTGCTGATATTATAGTTGAATCTAATGATAAGAATGATAAAAGAAAGAATACTAAGAAAAAAGCTGCTTTGATTAGAGAAGCATCTAATAGAGTTAATGATACAAATATTGGAGGAAGTAATAGAAGAGAAATTGTTACTTTTTATAAGGAACAATGTATTTATATAGCTTGTTGTTTAGAAAAATATGGAGTATTAACAACAGCTGAACTGAGAATTTTAGGTTCAGATGATAAAAAAACTTCATCTATATGCAATCAAAATTATTATAAATGGTTTATAAAAAAAGAAAGAGCTACCTATGAAATATCCGATATTGCTTTAAATGATTTGAAAAAATATAAGAAACTAACAGAAAATTTCTATAGTAAAATAGAAGATAAGAAAAATAATATAGATATAGAGAAGCGCATTAGAAATGTTGACTTTTCAAAATTTAATATAAATAATTGAAAAAGGATGATTAATATGAGATATAAATGTTTAGCATTAGATTATGATGATACAGTTGTCAGAAGTACGGAAGAACTACATTTTCCATCATTTAAAAAAGTTATGAAGATATTAAGACCAGATAAGGAATTTACATTAGAGGAATTTTTTCTCATGTCTTTTGATCCAGGATTTTTACCTTATGTTAGAGAAGTCCTAAAATTAACTGATGAAGAGTTGGAATATGAGCAATGTGAATGGATAAAAGATGCTGCTAAAACTATACCTGAATTTTATGAAGGTATGAATGATATTTTAACAAAGTTTCAAAGTAATGGAGGAATTGTCACAGTAGTATCTCATTCAATGTCTCATAGCATTGAAAACAATTTTAATAGCAATACTACTGTTAAGCTAGATGATGTCTATGGATGGGATTTAGGGGAAGGTAAGAGAAAACCTGATGTTTATCCTTTGAAAGAAATAATGAGAAAATTCAATCTTAAACCTGATGAGATTTTGATGGTAGATGATTTGAAACCTGGTTATGATATGGCAAAAAAATGTGATGTAGATTTTGCGTGTGCAGGATGGTCTCATGTAGTACCTAAAATAGTTGATTTTATGAAAAATAATTCGGATTATTATTTGACGAGTGTAGATCAATTTAGAGAGTTGGTATTATAATGAAAAATATACTTATAAGCGAGTGCTTGCTAGGTATCAATTGTAAATATAACGGTGGAAATAATCATAGAGATTTTGTAGAAGAATTGAGTGAAAAATATAATCTGATTCCATTTTGTTCAGAAATATTGGGTGGTTTGCCTACTCCAAGGGTTGCGTCAGAAAGATGTGGAAATAAAGTTATAAATAAAGAAGGTATAGATGTAACTGAAAATTTTATTAGAGGAGCTGATGAAACATTAAAATTAGCTGAAATCTTTAAATGTGAAATGGCTATAGTGAAAAGTAAAAGTCCTTCATGTGGATACGGTGAAGTATATGATGGAAGTTTTTCAAAAAATCTTATTAGTGGCAATGGATATACGGTGGATTTACTAATTGAAAATGGTGTTCAAATATACACAGAAAATGATGTAGACAAAATATTAGAATTATAGACAGAAGAGGTGAACAATGAAAAAAGGACAAAAGAAATCTAAGGCAGCGGTAAATATAATTGCAGTACTAGCAATAGCAATAATTACATTTTTAAAAGTTCCATTAGGAGAGTTAAATGATAATAATGCTAATGGAGGATTTGATGAAAGTACAGTGATTGGAGAATCTGATTTAGTGGTAAGGTTTATAGATGTAGGACAAGCGGATTCAACATTAATATCATATGGAGATAATGATATATTAATAGATGCAGGTAATAATGATGATTTTCCTTTAATAGAAGAAGAGTTAAAGAAAATAGATGATTTAGAATATATTATTTTAACCCATCCTCATGAAGATCATATTGGAGGAGCGGATAAAGTTATAGAATCTAAATGGGTGAATTCAGATACTAAAATAATTATGCCTAAGAAGACACATACTACAAAAACTTTCAAAGATGTAGTTAAAGCAATTAAAAATAAATCATTAACGATTACAGAAGCTGTAGTAGGAGATACTTATAGTTTAGGAGAAGCTGAGTTTATTATTTTATCACCTAAAAATGGCAAAAATTATGGAAAAAATTTGAATAATTGGTCTGTTGGAATGCGTTTAAAATATGGTAATACGAGTTTTTTAGTTTGTGGAGATGCAGAAAAGGAATCTGAAACAGACATGTTAGAAAATGGTATAGCTTTGAATTCGGATGTGTATCAAGTTAATCATCACGGCAGCAGAACATCTAATACAGATGCATTTTTAGATGCTGTTAATCCGAAGTTTGCAGTGTTTTCATGTGGAAAAGATAACGATTATGGACATCCTCATGCAGAAATAATAGAAGCTATGAAAGACAGAAATATTAAGTGTTATAGAACAGATGAAAACGGAACAGTAGTTATGATTTCTGATGGCGAAAATATAAGAGTTCAGTAAAGGAGTGTTATGAGTTATTATGTTGTGGATCGAGTGAGTAAGTATTTTGTTTATGTTGAAAATGAAGATGGTAATATGATTAAGTTAGATATAAATGAGTTTGATTATAAGCCATCGGATGGAGATGCAATATATAAAAACACGAACAATAAGTATGTATTTGATAAAATTAAGACAAGAGAATTAAATGAAACTATAAAAGAGGAATTTGAGGACTTATTTACTTAACATAAAAAAAATTATGTTAAGTGGTAATTTTATTATTTTTAACTAAAAATTAATATTTCTTTAGGATTTCTATGATATACTAGGTTCATGGTAAAAAAAAGAGATTAATTTGTTTATTATGAAAAGGAGTATATATTGAGAATAGGTAAAGCTAAAAAATTAACTATTTCGGAACTAGATAAGTTGTTTTATGATATTGCAGTTCCAATTTTGACTTCAGAGAAGATGCAAGAGACTAAGTATTTTCATCAGCATAGAGGAACATCAGTTTATTATCATAGTTTATCAGTAGCGTATTTTAGTTTGGTATGGGCTAATAAATTAAGAGTGAAATGTGATTATAAATCATTAATTAGAGCTGCATTATTGCATGATTACTATTTATATGATTGGAGAGAAAAAGATAAATCACATTCTTGGCATGGATTTAGACATCCATTTATAGCAGCAAAAAAGGCAAACGAAGATTTTGGTTTGAATGATTTAGAAGTTGAAATAATTCAAAGACACATGTTTCCACTTACACCTATTCCACCAAAACATATAGAAGCTTTTTTGGTTAGTATGGCGGATAAAGTGTTAGCTATTAGAGAAATGACAGAATTAAATATAAAGAAATTAGATCAACTAAAAAATACTTTGAACTATACTTATGGAATTCAATTTGTATATTAGAAATTTCAACGAAAAGCCTAAGTGCTTTTCGTTTTTTTTTTGTTTAAACCATATTTGAAGATTTTTTCATCAAAAAATGCAAAGATTTACTTATTTATATATTAGTTTTTAAAAAAATCTTGACTTTTTAGTATATTAATTATACAATATATAGAGTATATAACATATATAATATGATTTATGTATGATGAAGCTATATATGAATCTTGAAAATTAAATAAGGAGGTGTCGAGCATTGAATTTTATTGGTTATATAATAACTGCCATAGTTGCTTTACCTGTAGGTGCTTTTATAGGGTTTTCAATCCGTAAAAACATATCAGAAAAGGGAATTGGTAGTGCTGAACAAGAAGCTAAGCGTATCGTAGAAGCATCAAAGAAGGAAGCTGAAACTAAGAAAAAGGAAATCTTATTAGAAGCAAGGGATGATTCACATAGACTTAGAAATGAACTTGAACGTGAGACAAAAGAGAGAAGAGCTGAACTTCAAAAAACAGAAAAAAGATTGTACAAAAAAGAAGAAAATTTAGATAATAAAAGTCTAAATGTAGAAAAAAAGGATCAACAACTTCAGAAAAAATTAAAAGAAGTTGAAGTAAAGAAGACAAGATTAGACGCTATCCATCAGAGACAAGAACAGGAGCTAGAAAGAATTTCTGGACTTACATCAGATGAGGCAAAAAACATGCTTATCGAAGATATTAAAAGAGATGCAGAAGATGAAGCTGCAGTAATGGTTAAAGATATTGAAAGAGAAGCAAAAGAGAATGCTGAGTTAAAAGCAAGAGAAATTATTACTTATGCTGTACAGAAATGTTCTGCAGATCATGTAGCAGAAACAACAGTATCTGTAGTTGATTTACCGAACGATGAAATGAAGGGTAGAATTATTGGTAGAGAAGGTAGAAATATCAGAGCTTTAGAAACATTGACTGGTATCGACTTAATTATTGATGATACACCAGAAGCAGTAGTTATTTCAGGATTTGATCCTATTAGAAGAGAAATAGCTAGAATAGCTTTAGAAAAATTAATAGCAGATGGAAGGATTCATCCAGCTAGAATAGAAGAAATGGTAGATAAAGCTAAAAAAGAACTTGACCTTAAGATTAAGGAAGAGGGAGAACAAGCCGCTTTTGAAACTAAAATACATGGACTTCACCATGAGATTATTAAATTATTAGGTAGATTGAAATTTAGAACAAGTTATGGACAAAATGTTTTAAAACATTCTATTGAAGTATCTCATTTAGCAGGAATTATGGCAGCTGAGCTAGGCGCAGATGTTAGAATTGCTAAGAGAGCCGGATTATTACATGATATTGGAAAAGCCGTAGACCACGAAGTTGAGGGACCTCATGCAGCTATAGGTGCGGAATTAGCTAAAAAATATAAAGAGAAATCTATTATAATAAATGCTATTGAAGCGCATCATGGAGATGTAGAACCGAAAACTGTAGAAGCTGTATTAGTACAAGCAGCTGATGCCATATCTGCAGCACGACCTGGTGCACGTAGAGAAACATTAGAGACATACATTAAGAGATTAGAAAAATTAGAAGAAATTTGTAATGATTTCGATGGTGTAGAGAGTTCTTATGCAATTCAAGCTGGTAGAGAAATCAGAATAATGGTTAAACCAGATTCTGTAAATGATGATTCTATGGTATTGATTTCAAAAGATATTGCAAAAAGAATAGAAGCTGAATTAGAATATCCAGGACAAATTAAAGTAAACGTAATAAGAGAAACAAGAGCGATTGGATATGCTAAATAAAATTGAAAATTAAGGAGCCTTTGGCTCCTTTTTTAATATAATAAAGAAGTAATTGGGAAAAAATGAAAAAAGTAGTGCTAAAAAAGTAGTGCTAAAATAGTAAAAGTGTGCTATAATAAAAGTAAAGAAAATACGAATAATGAACATAAAATTCGAAAGAATATTCGTAAATATACTATTAGGAGAATTAAATGAGCAAAAATTATTATGAAAATCCATTAATTACGAGATATGCATCTAAAGATATGGCTTATATATTTTCAGCAGATAAAAAGTTTTCTACTTGGAGAAAGATTTGGATTGCTTTAGCGGAATCTGAAAAAGAATTAGGTTTAAATATTACTGATGAACAAATAGAAGAAATGAAAGCAAACATAGATGATATTGATTATGAATTAGCAGATAAAAAAGAAAAAGAATTTCGTCATGATGTAATGGCTCATGTTCATACTTTTGGAACGTGTTGTCCACATGCGATGCCTATTATACATTTAGGAGCAACTAGCTGTTTTGTCGGTGATAATACTGATATAATAGTAATGAGAGAAGCTCTACAAATGATTAGAAAAAAACTTATTAATTTACTAGATGTTTTATCGAATTTCTGCATTGAGTATAAGAGTATACCAATGCTTGGATATACACATTTTCAGCCGGCTCAATTAACTACAGTTGGAAAACGTGCTGGTCTTTGGTTACAAGATTTATATTTGGATTTACAGGAAGTAGAACATATTTTAGCGACTATAAAACTTAGAGGAGCTAAAGGAACTACTGGAACACAAGCGAGTTTTATGAATTTGTTCGATGGTGATTCTGAAAAAGTAAAAAAATTAGATCAACTAGTTACTGAAAAATTAGGGTTTGAGAGTGCATATTATTTGACAGGTCAAACTTATACTAGAAAGTTAGATACACAGGTTGGATATACCTTATCGCTAATAGCACAAAGTTTGCACAAAGCTACAAATGATATTAGGATACTGCAAAGTTTGAAAGAATTAGAAGAACCTTTTGGAAAAAATCAAATAGGTTCATCAGCTATGGCTTATAAAAGAAATCCGATGAGAAGTGAACGTATAGCTTCTTTAGCGAGATTTATTATTTCTAATACTGCTAATATGGAAAATACAGCTTCAGTGCAGTGGTTAGAGAGAACTTTGGATGATTCAGCTAATAGACGTTTGAGTATACCACAAGGATTTTTAGCGTGTGATGCAATTCTTGAGATAGCTATAAATGTTTTTGATGGTATGGTTGTTAATGAAAAAGTAATAGAAAAGCATATATTAGAAGAACTACCTTTTATGGCTACAGAAAATATAATTATGGAATGTGTAAAACGTGGCGGAGATAGACAAGAATTACATGAAGAAATTAGAGTTCTTTCTATGCAAGCTGCAGAGCAAGTTAAAAAATTTGGTAAGAAAAATGATTTATTAGAAAGAATGGTAAAAAGCGAGATAGTTGTTTTAGATGAAAATGAAATTAATGCTATAGTGGATCCTAATAAATTTATTGGTAGAGCTCCTATGCAAATTCAAGAATTTTATGATGATATAATTAAACCAATATTAAATACAAATGAAGATCAACTTGGATTGCATGTTGAATTAAATGTCTAGAGATTCAATAAAAATATTTTAGTTAAAATACTTTTTTAATAAAAAGCTTTTGTACATAAAATGCTAACTTCATAAAAAAATATATGAGTCTGTATGCTAATTTATATTTGCATACAGACTTTCTTGCGTTTTATAAGTCAATATGTTATAATAAATATATAATTTCGCAAAATATCTATTTTGCGAAATTATAGATGTGTTTTTGGGTTTTTCAAGCTTCAAAATTAAATTCTAACGCGTTTTCAATATATACCGTGATAGATAAGTCGTAAAATACAATAATACGTTTAGAAGTCAAATTTACACGATTCAAGGAAAATGCTTAAAATATATAAAAATATGCTATTTTATATGATAAAAAAGGACTAGGTGATAAAAATGAATTATGACTACGAAGAATTAGCTCCAACCCCACTATCTGATTTCTTAATTTACCTGACAAGTATAAAAGGTAAATCGGAAAAAACTGTACATGAATATTATTTAGATCTTAGGACCTTTTATAAATATTTGTGTGTGAGATATAAAAAAGTTTCTAAAGGAACGCCTTCTGAAGAAATTGATATAGATGAAATTACACTAGAAGATTTAAAACGAGTTTCAATATTAGACTTACATGCTTATATAAATTTTGTCGATACGGTTAGAAAAAATAATAATAAAACTAAAGCTAGAAAAATCGCATCACTGAGATCTTATTATAAATATTTGAAAAATATAGTAGAACTACTTAATGAGAATCCAGCTGATAAATTAGAAACACCTAAAGCCAATAAAAGACTTCCAGTCTATCTGACTCTAGAGGAAAGTAAAAAATTATTAAAGACTATTGATGGTGCTCAAAAAGAACGTGATTTTGCACTCATTATCATATTCTTAAATTGCGGTGTTCGTTTATCTGAGATAGTTGGAATAAATATGGGCAGCGTTGATTTTGAAAGCTCTACACTCACTGTTGTAGGTAAAGGAAATAAAGAAAGAACCATATATTTGAATAATGCTTGTATAAAAGCTTTACATGAATATTTACAAGCTAGATCAGAAATACTAAATAAGCCTGACGATCCACTCTTTTTAAGTAACAGAAAGAAAAGAATAAATCAGAGAACTATTCAATATATGCTAGAAAAATATCTGAAAAAATGTGGATTAGATGGTAAACATTTCTCTCCCCATAAGCTTAGACACACTGCTGCTACGTTGATGTATCAATATGGTGATGTTGACGTTTTAGCTTTGCAAGATATTTTAGGACACGAAAGTGTTTCCACTACTCAGATATATACACATATTAACGATGAAAGATTGAAAAAAGCTGTTGATTTAAATCCATTAAGCGATTTTGGTATGGATGAGTAATAAATGCCATATATTTTAAAAAGAACATTTGTTTAAATATGTTCTAGTTGAAATATCATTGTAGATTATTAATTTGATTTTTCAAAAGATTAATAATTTGAAAATAAAAGTAAATACTTACAAAAACAAAAAACCTAAGCTTCAGCTTAGGTTTTTGCGCGTATTTAACACTATTCTACAGGGATTTTTATATGATCTCCAGGATAAATCATGGAGTTATCAATATCATTATATTTATTCATTTCCCATATCAATTCTGATATGCATTTATCGCTATCATAATTAGAAGCTATGCTCCATAAAGTATCGCCTTCTTTAACTATTACAGTATCATATAATTGAATACTTTTCGAATAAACGTTCGTGTTCGAAAACAAAAGAATTAAAAATATAGTTATAATAGAAACGGTAGAAATGAATGCAAGTCTTTTATTTAATCTGTTCTGTCTGTTTTTGGTTGCTGTTTTAATCATAATTTCACCTCGAATGTTTGTTCTTTATATTCATATTATATACGAACAAGTGTTCTTTGTCAATAGCTTTTTTGAAATTAGAACATATGTTTTGACTTTTTTTCTACTCTATGTTATAATATACAAAATAATCATTACTGATAGGAGTAAAATATGAATTACGATGACTTGAACGAAAAAGAAAGTTCGATTTTAGAACATCTTATTACTTTTTACAATAACCATGGATATCCTCCTTCAATTAGAGAGATTTGTGCAGCAACTGGTATAAAATCTACATCTACTGTTCAGAAATATTACGGGTTTTTAGAAGAAAAAGGATATATAAAAAGAACAAATTTAAAGAAAAGATGCGTAGAAATTAATTACGATAAGATACCAAATGAGATGGCTATTGAAAATGGAATTGTTACAGACAATGAAATGATTTCAGTTCCTGTAGTTGGCTCTATAGCAGCAGGTTCACCTATACTCGCTGTTGAAAATATAGATTATTATATGCCGGTTCCTATGGAAATGTGTGGAACTGGAGAACCTTATATATTAAAAGTAAAGGGTGAAAGTATGGTAGATTTAGGTATTATGGATGGTGATCTTATAGTTGTAAGTAGAACACAAACCGCGAATAATGGAGATATAGTTGTTGCTATGATTGAAGATTCTGCGACTGTAAAAACATTTTTTAAAGAAGATGGTTATTTTAGATTGCAGCCAGCAAATATTAAAATGGATCCAATTTTAGTTACTGAATTATCTATATTAGGTGTTGTAACTGCGAGTTTTAGAACATATAGATAAATAAATTATAGATAAATTCATCTATAATTTAATAAGTAAAATATGTAAATATGCTATTTTCACATTAAGAAACGAATGTTTGTTCATGTTGTATACGGATGAGAATTAAATATAAATAAGTATATTATTAAAAGCTTCAGAAATTCTGAAGCTTTTTTATTTTACTTATATTAATTTTTTTATTTTAGCTTCAATATTATCTAAATGTTTCATTTTTTCTAGTGCCATCATCACACCTAATTTAGCGTGATCATAGAATAAACCACCTTGTATATAAGCTATATATGGTTCTCTCATAGGAGCATCTGCACTTAATTCTATAGATGAACCGGATACAAAAGCACCAGAAGCCATAATAACTTGGTCAGTATATCCAGGCATATCCCATGCCATAGGTAATACATGTGCATCTACAGGAGATGCTGCTTGTACTGCTTGGCATAACTGAACTAATAGCTCAGGATTTTTAAATTTAATAGCTTGGATAATATCACTTCTCTTTTCTTCTAAAGATGGTGTTATTTCATAGCCCAAACTTTCAAAAACAGCACCAAATAAAACAGCGCCTTTTCGCGCTTCAGAAGTAACATGAGGAGCAAAAAAGAATCCTTCTAATGTACTTCTAGTAGTTCCAAAAGTTAACCCAACTTCTTTTCCTACTCCAGGAGCAGTTAATCTATTTGCTATTCTATTTATATATTCTGTTTTACCAACTACATAACCTCCAGATAATGCAATACCACCACCAGGATTTTTAATAAGTGAACCAACGGTTAAATCGGCACCTATGTTTGAAGGCTCTTTAGTATCAACAAATTCTCCGTAACAGTTATCTATCATGATTGGTATATCAGGATATTTTTCTTTCAATTTTGATATAGCTACTTCTAATTTCTCTATAGTAAGAGCAGGACGGAAGCTATATCCTGTAGATCTTTGAAATATCAATAATTTTGTCTTATCAGAAATCATATTTAATGCTTGATCTATATCTATTTCTCTATCGTCAATTAAAGGTACCTCTTTATAAGATACTCCTAATTCTTTTAGATTTCCGGCTTCATTTTCTTGTACGCCTAATAAAGTTAACATAGTGTCATAAGGTTCTCCAGTGACAGAAATAATTTCATCACCTGATTTTACCATAGCTGACATAGTTAAATATAATGCATGAGTACCTGAAGCTATAGAAGGTCTAACTAAAGCATCTTCAGTTTCAAAATAAGTAGCAAATATTGATTCAGTTTTTTCGCGGCCAATATCACCATAACCGTAACCTGAATTCCAATAAAAATGTGTATAATCCAGTCTGTTTTCCTGAAAGGCTGCAATTACCTTATATTGATTGATTTCTCTAATTCTTTCAATTTCATTAAAAAATTTGGAGTTCATATTTTTCTCAATGTTGTTTACAAATTCATAAACATCATTACTAACTCCAAATCTTTCAGAAACTATATTACTTGTGTTATACATTAATCCTTTTTTTCATCTTCCTTTGTAAATAATCTGATATGCTTGCTAGGTGATATAGAAGCAATAGAGCTTTTGTATATTAAATGCTCTCCTTTTTCAGTTTCAAAGAATATTACATAGTTATCAAAGCCTAGGACTTTTCCCCCAAGTTTATAACCGCTGTTTAAGAATATTGTAATTTTCATTTTGTCTAAACGGCATTTATTTAAAAACGCATCTTGTAAATTCATATAATTTCCTCCTATTTCTTTATATATTATAATATAAATCTAGTGTTTTGTCTATTAATAAATCAATATTTCCGGATTTAATTGATTCAGTTGTATCTAACCAATGGATATTTTTATCAGCATTAAACCATGTGAATTGTCTTTTCGCAAACCTTCTAGAATTTAACTTAATTGTATCGATAGCTTCTTCTAATGAAATATCATTGTCTAAAAATGGAACTAATTCTTTATATCCAATGGCTCTCATACTTGTTAATTCAGGTCCATATCCCATATCAAGCAATGTGTTAACTTCTTTGATTAAACCGTCATTTATCATTATATCTACTCGTTTATTTATGCGTTCATATAGTAAGTCTCTATTTGTAGTTAATCCTATGCAAAAACAATCATATTCTTTGCTAGGTGTTCTTATATTAGTTCCAAAATCAGAAAATTTTTGCCCAGTTAACTTACATACTTCTAAAGCTCTAACGACTCTTTTCACATTGTTTTTATGTATTTTATCTGCTGATATAGGATCTAGCTCTCTCAATAAATCATGTAATGCATCAGTACCATTTTCTTTATGATAATCATAAAAGTATTTCCTTATTTTATCATCAGATTTTACAGTTCCAAAATTTAAATCATACATTATAGAATTGATAAATAATCCACTTCCTCCAATAACTATAGGAATTTTATTTTCTTCATTTAATCTAATTATTTCTTTTCTAGCTAGTTCTTGAAATTGTGATACACTGCAATCTTCATCTGGATTTACAATGTCCAAAAGATGATGCTTTATACCATCCATTTCATTTTTAGTTACTTTTGCAGTTCCTATATCCATGTATTTATGCACTTGGCATGAATCTGCGGAAATAATTTCAGTATTAAGTTTCTTAGCCAACTCAACTGAAAATTTTGTCTTTCCAACAGCAGTTGGTCCAACTATTACAATTACTTTATACATAATTAAAGCTCCTGATTAAATTTGTATTCTTTCGAACATTCTTTCTATTTCATATTTAGATAGTTTTATTATTATAGGTCGTCCATGTGGGCAAGTATAAGGTTTTTCGCATTTTGATAAAGAATTTAGTAATGCTCTAATCTCTATATCTTTTAAATCATCATGTGCTTTCACAGCATTCACGCATGATTTTTTTATTACCTTTCTTATTTCTTCATCTTTAAATGTTTTTGCATCTAAAGATTTAATACTATCTAAAATTTCTAAAAAAATCATTTTTACATTTTTATCACATAAAATTAGCGGAATACTGCTGATTTTATAAGAATTATTCCCGAATGGTTCTATGTTAAATCCTAAATTTTTAAAAACATTAGCATTTTCAGAATAGATGTTATTATCATCAAAACTAAGTTCTATTAGCTCAGGTATTAACATTTCTTGTTGTATGATATGTCTATTTAAATATTGATTCATATAATTTTCGTAATTAACTCTTTCGTGTGCTGCGTGCTGATCTATCATATAGAATTCACTAAAATTAATATCTTCACACAATATATATGTTTTAAATAAAACACCTATAGGTTTTAAATTAGCAATTTCATCATGAATAGATAGATTTACTGTGTTTTCTTTGCTTGAGTTCACAGAATCCACATAAGTAGTGGCTTTCTCTGTATCCATTTCGAAGATATCATCAATGCGTATATTCTCATTTATTTCATTGGAATTTACAGTATCATTGATTATAGTTGGTATATTAGAATTATGTATTGTTTCACCAAACAACATTTTATCAACTGATATATCGTTTATATTTTTATCTACAGAATAGTCAGTAGATGATTTTTCTTCACATACATTTTCTACTTCTATTATTTCAATATTATTTAAATTATCAAGTTTTTCTTTAAAATTTTCTTTGGAAGTATCATGCCTTTTATTTGAAGTAAGTGTATCGGCATTAACCTGTTTTACAAGGTTCTTTTTACTTAAAGCATGACTAACTCCAACTTTAAGTATGCCTAAAACCTTATCTTCATCAAATATTCTGACTTCAGTTTTGGCTGGATGAACATTTACATCTAATATTGAAGGATCAATAGTTAAATTTAAGAAACAAGCAGGATGTTTATTTATTGGTAGATATGTGCTATAAGCACTTTCTATGAAGTAATGAGCTCTAACATGTTTTACTAATCTGTCATTAATAAATAAGAGCTGATTTTTTTTATTGCCTCTGTAATAAGATAAATTTGAAGTATATCCGTTTACTTTCATTCCTCCATATTCATAAGAAACTGGAATCATTGAAGATACTAAATCATTATCATATAGACAAGACAACACATTTATCATATCATTAGTCTTAGGTGTTTTAAAAATAATTTTACCATTATTAATATATTTAAATGATATATTTTCTTTTACTAGTGCTAGAGAAGTTACCGCAGTATTTATTGCAGAAGCTTCAGCACTTGAACTTTTTAGAAATTTCAATCTAGCAGGTACATTGTAAAATAAGTCTCTTATAATAAAAGTTGTACCATTTTGGCAGCCATATTCTTCTTTGGAAATAATACTTCCACCTTCATAAATCATGCGAACACCTGTGATTTCATCTTTTGTTTTAGTATATACTTCAACTCTAGAAACTTGTGAAATACTAGCTAAAGCCTCGCCTCTAAAACCTAGCGTTTGTATAGTATGTAAATCTTCAGCACTAGAAATTTTACTTGTATAGTGGCGTTTAAATGCATCATCTATTTGATTATAGTTCATACCATGACCATTATCAGATATGCGTATATAATCTTTACCACCATTTTTTATTTCAATAACTATTTCATCACTATTTGCATCTATAGAATTTTCAACTAATTCCTTTACTACAGACATAGGTCTTTCTATAACCTCACCAGCAGCAATTTTATTTATAGTATCATTATCAAGTCTATTAATTTTAATCATACAATCACCTACTTAATTAATTTTCTTGCTTTCTTTTGTAAATCATTAAGCGCTACCATTGCTTCTACCGGTGTCATAGAGTTAACATCTAATTTTTCTATATGATTTTGTAAAAATTCTTGGTATTTGCTTAATTCTTTTGATTCATTTATATTTTGATAGTCCTTTTTTTCTTCCTTACATTCATCCATTGTGAATAAAGAAAGTTGTAAATTTTCACTAGAAGTCTTGCTTAGATTAATATCACTGTCTTTATTATCAATTGAAGATAAAATAATTTTAGCTCTATCAATTACTTCATTTGGTATACCTGCCAATTTTGCAACTTGAATACCATATGACTTATCTATATTTCCTTCAGCTATGGTTCTAAGAAAAGTTATCTTATCGTCAGATTCATTAACTAAAATCCTATAATTCTTTATACCCTCAATTTTATCTTCTAATAATGATAATTCATGATAATGGGTAGCAAACAATGTTTTACATCGTATTGTATTTGTAATATACTCAACTACAGCCCAAGCAATACTTAAACCATCATACGTACTAGTACCTCTACCTATTTCATCTAGTATAACTAGAGATTTTTCAGTAGCATTTCTTATGATATTTGAAACTTCAGACATTTCCACCATAAAAGTACTTTTTCCTTGTGCTAAATCATCGGACGCTCCAACTCTAGTGAAGATTTTATCTACAATAGATATTTTAGCGCTTCTAGCAGGTACAAAGCTACCTAGGTGTGCCATAAGTGTAATAAGTGCAATTTGACGCATGTAAGTTGATTTACCAGCCATGTTTGGACCTGTAATAATACTCATTCTTAATTCATCAGTATTTACAGTAGTATTGTTAGGTACAAAGTTACTATCAATCATTATTTTTTCTATAACTGGGTGTCTACCAGCCTCTATAACTATAGAATTTCCATCATTCATTTCGGGTCTGATATAATCATTGTTTATAGCAACAATAGCTAAAGAATTTAAAACATCAATTAGAGCTATATCATTTGCAGTTTTTTGAATTCTTTTAACATTTTTATTAATGGCTTCTCGTATATTGCAGAACAACTCATATTCTAATTTAACTAACTGTTCATCTGCATTTAGAATTTTAGCTTCCATTTCCTTCAAATCAGGAGTAACAAATCTTTCAGCATTTGCCAATGTTTGTTTTCTGATATAATTATCAGGAGTATTAGCTAAATTTGATTTAGTTATTTCAAGATAGTAACCAAATATTTTATTATAACCTATTTTAAGGTTTTTGATTCCAGTTCTATCTCTTTCACTTGCTTGAAGATTTGTAATCCAACTTTTAGCTCCTCCAGAAATATCTAGAATTTGATCCAACTCTGAATTATAGCCTTTTTTAATCAATCCACCTTCTTTGATGGATGTAGGTGGATTATCTATTATAGCTGTATCTATTAACTTATAGATATCTTCTAATATATCAAATTCACTATATATTGAATGGATTAGATTAGCATTTGTAAAACTGATAGTATCTCTGAAAGAAGGTAAACCTTCTATAGATTGCTTTAATGAAATTAGATCTTTTGCATTACAAGTTCCGTATGCAATTTTCGATACTAATCGTTCTATGTCATATACTCTTTTTAATATATCCTTGATGTTATTTGATACAAGCATATTATCATAAAGTGCTTCAACGCTATCTAATCTATTATTAATCGTATTTAATTTTCTGAGTGGTTGTTCTATCCATTTTTTTAATAATCTTCCACCCATTGCTGTATTTGTATAATCTAAAATATGATAAAGTGTACCTTTACCTTTTTTTCCTCTTATTGTTTCTGTTAGTTCAAGATTTCTTCTAGAACTAATATCTAATTGTACAAAATCGCCTACATCATATAGATCAATTTTGTTTATATGACTTAAAGAGCGTTTTTGTGTTAAAACTAAGTAATCTAAAGTCATAGCTAGCGCTAAAGTTGCATTTTTATCATTTGCATCTATATTCAAATCAGATAAATCATTAACCTTGAATTGATTTGCAATTCTAGATACATTTGCATCCATATCATCGAGTTGATCATTGAATATATACATTTTACTATCTAAAAAACTATTGGTTTGAATGTTACATATAATTTCTGATGCTCTTATTTTTTGTAACTCTTCATCTATTACAGATAGAGTATCTATTTTATTATAGCCAGTATAACTAGTTAAATTTATTTCGCCAGTAGATATATCTACATAACATAAACCAAAACTATTGTGTTTTATATAGATACAAGCTAAATAATTATTAGATTTATCTTCTAACATGTTTTGTTCTATTACTGTTCCCGGTGTAATTACTCTAACTACATCACGTTTAACTATTCCTTTTGCTACTTTTGGATCTTCCATTTGTTCGCAAATTGCAACTTTATATCCTGCTTCTATTAGTTTAGGAATATAACTATTTACAGCATGGTGAGGGACTCCGCACATGGGAGCCCTTTCTTCTAATCCACAATCTCTACCAGTGAGAGCAATTTCTAAAACTTTAGAAGCCTTAATTGCATCCTCAAAGAACATTTCATAGAAATCACCTAATCTATAGAGGATTATACAATCTTTATAATTGTTTTTTAGTTCAGTATATTGTTGCATCATTGGAGTAAGTTTTTTTGCCATGGTATACCTCCAAATATTATTCTACTATTGTCCCTTCAAGTGAAAATGTTTTAGCCGAAGTAACTTTTACATTTACTATAGTTCCTATTAAACTTTTATCTGCTTTGAAATGAACAAGTCTAAAATGTTCTGTTCTACCTGTTAAACAGCTATCATCATTTTTACTAAATCCATCTACTAAAATTTTATAAGTTTTACCTATACACTCTAGATTCTTCTTTAATTGAATAGGATATATAACTTCTAATAATCTATTAAATCTTTCGTGTTTAACATCGTTAGGAATTTGATTTTCCATAACTGCAGCTTTTGTACCTTCTCTAATAGAATAAAGAAATGTGAAGGCTGATTCATATTCAGCTAGTTCACATAAAGATATAGTTTCTGCAAAATCTTCTTCAGTTTCTCCTGGGAAACCAACTATAATATCAGTAGTTATAGAAATATCAGGTATTCTGTTTCTTAATTTTTTAACTAATCCTACATATCTTTCTCTATCATAATGTCTGTTCATTTCTTTAAGTACTTTAGAACTTCCAGATTGTACTGGTAAGTGAAAGTGCTTACATATTTTTTCTTCTTTAGCTATAACATCTATTAAATCATCAGATAAATCTTTTGGATGAGATGTCATGAATCTGACGAACTCAATACCTTCAATTTTACATACATCTTCTAATAAATTAGCAAAACTATATTTATCTTCAAATGTTTTTCCATAAGAGTTTACATTTTGACCTAATAAAGTTACTTCTTTGTATCCCTCTTTAGCTAATTGATTGATTTCGCATAATATATCTTTTGGTAATCTGCTTTTTTCTCTACCCCTAGTATATGGTACTACGTAATAAGTGCAAAAATTATTACATCCATAAGTAACATTGATTAAAGCCTTATGGTTAAATCTTCTTGTTTTAGGCATTTCTTCATGTATCTCAGTAGTAGAATCAATAATGTTTACAGCTCTTTTTTTATGTTTAGCTTCGTCTATAAGAAGTGGTAACTCATGTATGTTATTTGTTCCAAATACAAGATTAACATAAGGACATCTTCTTATTGTTTCTTTACGTACGTCTTCCTTTTGCATCATGCATCCGCATACACCAATAAGCATATCAGGGTGGTTTTTCTTTAAACTTTTTAATTGTCCTAGTTTACCATAAACTTTTTGTGCTGCATTTTCTCTAATTAAACATGTATTTAATAGAACTAAATCAGCATCTAATTTGTCAGTTTCCTCATATCCAATTGAATGTAACATACCGGCGATTTTTTCAGAATCGTGCTCATTCATTTGGCATCCGTAAGTTAATATATGATAAGTTTTATTCATAGTTCCTCCTAATTATCTGTTCATATCATTGTATTATACCATATTGAATATTTGAATTCAAACTGAAATTCAATATTCAATATAGATAAAAAATTATAATAAAAAAAAGGCTCCAGATTAACTGGAGCCATATATTAATCTATTTAGTTTTCTTAGTTTTTGTTTCTGGAGCAGTAGCTACTTTCTTAGAATCTTTTTCTTTTTCTTCTACTGTGTCTTCTAAATTAGCGAATTCTCCTAGTTTATAATGTTTCCTAACTAATAAATCAATTTCATTAAGCATATCTGGATTTTCTTGTAGATAATTTTTAACATTATCTCTACCTTGTCCTATTCTATCTTCTTTGAAAGAATACCAAGAGCCAGCTTTTTTAACAATGTCAGCTTCAACTGCTATGTCAAGGGTACATCCTGTTTTTGAAATACCTTTACCATAAATTATATCAAACTCACATTTTTTAAATGGTGGTGCAACTTTATTTTTAGCTACTTTAACTCTTACTCTGTTTCCGTAGAAATCATCACCTTTTTTTAATGTTTCAATTCTACGAACATCTAAACGTAATGAAGAATAAAATTTAAGAGCTCTACCACCGGTAGTTACTTCGGGACTTCCATACATAACACCAACTTTTTCTCTTAATTGGTTGATGAATACAATAACACAATTTGATTTGTTTACTACACCAGTAAGTTTTCTCAAAGCTTGAGACATAAGTCTAGCTTGTAAACCTACATGACTATCTCCCATTTCACCTTCGATTTCAGCTTTTGGAACTAATGCAGCAACTGAGTCAATTACTATAATATCTATAGCACCACTTCTAACTAGTGCTTCTGTTATGTCTAAAGCTTGCTCACCAGTATCTGGTTGTGATACGATAAGGTTATCTGTATCGACACCTAAATTTTTAGAATATGCTGGATCTAATGCATGCTCTGCATCTATAAATGCAGCTATACCACCAGCTTTTTGTGCTTCGGCTACGCAGTGAAGAGCTACAGTTGTTTTACCAGATGATTCTGGTCCATATATTTCTACGATTCTACCTTTAGGTAATCCACCTATACCAATTGCAAGGTCAAGTGGTAATGCACCTGTTGATATTGATTCGATATTCATCTTAGCCTTAGAGCCAAGTTTCATTATTGAACCTTTTCCAAAATGTTTTTCTATATCGGCTATCGCCAGTTCTAACGCTTTATCTTTTTCCATTATCTTCCTCCCGAACGTATGTTCTGTTAACATTATACTTTTTATAGGTTAAAAAGTCAAGAGCTTTTTACATAGTTTCTATAACTTTTTTATTAGCATATATATACGTTACAGCTGAAACTATTGTAAGTACAACTACTATGACTATTAATGGAGTTATCAAAACTTCTGTAAAATTCATAATATTTGCATAACTTAACAACATTATAATAACTAATGCCATTTGAGATACAGTTTTTAATTTGCCCCAAATGTTCGCGGCAATAGTAATACCTTTTTTAGCAGCTAACATTCTAAATCCTGAAATAATGAATTCTCTCGCTATAATTACAATTACAATCCATGCAGCTAACATTTTTAATTCTATAAAGCAAATTAATGCAGAATTAACTAAAATTTTATCAGCTAAAGGATCCATGAATTTACCAAAATCTGTGATTAAATTATCTCTTCTCGCTATATATCCATCTAGTAGATCTGTAAATGAAGCAAAAGCAAAAACAATTAATGGTAAAATTTTAAGAATGGTACTCTCAGAATTTTGAAATCCCATAAGTAATAAAATAAATACAGGTACTAATAAAATTCTAAGTAAAGTAAGTTTATTTGGTAGGTTTAGTTTCTTCATAATAATCTCCTATTAAATCATATTCTAAGGCGTCCACAATGTCAGCTTTATATATATTTCCGATTTCTAGTTCTTTAGTTGATTTAACATAAACAACACCATCGACATCTACTGCATCTAATTGTGTTCTACCTACGTATTCAGTTTCTTCCATTTTTTCATCTATTATAACATCTAAAGTTTGTCCAATTTTATTAGCACCGATTTGCCATGACACTTGTTTTTGGATCTCCATAAGTTCATTCCAACGTCTGTCCATAACTTCTTCATCTATTTGATTATCCATATCATAGGCAGCAGTATTTTCCTCTTTTGAGTATTTGAAAATTCCTACTCTATCTAACTTGAATTCTTTTAAGAAATCCATAAGTTCTTTATGATCTTCTTCAGTTTCTCCTGGGAATCCTGTTATTAAAGAAGTTCTAATAGCATTATTAGGCACTTTTTCTCTGATTTTCTGGATAAGAGCCTTGATTTGCTGACTATTAGTAGATCTTTTCATGTTTTTCAATACTTCATCACTGATATGTTGAAGTGGAATATCAAAATAATTTAAAAGTTTACTATTATTAGCAAATTCATCTATTAACTCATCATAGAAATCTTCTGGATATAAATAGTGAATTCTAATCCATTCTATACCTTCAATTTTAGATAGTTCTTGAATAAGTACATGTAATTTTCTTTCACCATACAAATCCAATCCATATTTACTAGTATCCTGAGCTATTAATATTAACTCTTTTACACCATCTTTTGCTAATGCAGTAGATTCCATTACAATTTCTTCGATTTTTTTGCTGCGATATTTACCTCTTAGTGAAGGTATAATACAAAATGCACAATGGTTGTTACAACCTTCGGCTATTTTTTCATATGCATAATAGCTAGGAGTCAATCTTCCTCTTTTTGTAGTAGCAACTAGGGGTTTATTTATAGTTTCATAATATGCATGTTCATTTGTCTTTTCAAACTCATCTACCATGTTTTCTATAACATCTAAAGATTCAGTGCCTATTAATAAATCTACTTCAGGCATTTCTTTTTCTAAAACTTCTCTAAATCTTTGTGATAAACAACCAGTTACAATAATTTTACATCCAAATTCCTTCTTTAAATCGATTGCGCATAAAACAGCATCAATAGATTCTTTTATAGCATCTCCAATAAATGAGCAAGTATTAATCAATATATAATCTGCTTTATCAGCAAACTCAACAATTTCATAACCCTTATTCAATAAAATACCTAAAATGTTTTCAGAATCTACAAGGTTTTTAGAACATCCTAATGATTCAATATAAATTTTTTTCATTTTTCTCCTTTAAATCTGTATACTTATTTTTTATTTTTTTATTATTTATTCCCGAGTTAATTCTCAATTCCCAATTCTTCTTTTGTTACTAGTACTTTTCTAGGTTTATAACCATTTGGTCCAGATATAACTCCTCTTTCTTCCATAGAATCTAATAGTTTAGCTGCTCTA
>Ga0193963_1000387_pt1 | contig 23257 bp, 17 predicted proteins | sample FB_6_MG_FD_140359 | JGI IMG/M metagenome (GOLD analysis project Ga0193963, IMG submission 140359) | Microbial mat bacterial communities from the Broadkill River, Lewes, Delaware, United States - FB_6_MG | ecosystem: Environmental > Aquatic > Freshwater > River > Microbial mats | place: USA...
ATTCCTACGCCGGTATCATCCGGATCAGGTTCAGAGGGTTCGCACATCATGTGCATCTCAGGCCAGGCTAATAAATAGCGCTGCCACCCCTTAGGACATACTCATAGTGAGTAAACGGTAGCGGTTATACGGGTTACTGTGCGGATGGATAGTAAATTTTGCCAGTCTCTTTTAATCAGTCTCTGTGTGGTTTAAGATTGTCGTCGCCTAGATGTATGGTATCAGTTAATAAGGAATTCAAATTTCATGGATTTGATGTTGAGAGTAACTCACGGGCAAAGCCTGGTGGGCAAGGATGACGCAGTAATTGTAGATACGGATGTTTTTTCTATCGGACGAGGCGTAGATAATTCTTGGACTCTCCCTGATCCAAAGCTTCACATTTCTAATAAGCATTGCGTCATTCATCGTAAGAACAATGAGTATCATCTTACAGACATTAGCACCAATGGTGTTTACATCAATGGTTCAGATGAGCCTCTTGGTCGCGGTCGGACCGTTGTCCTAAAAAACTCTGATGTTATTGATATTGGAGAGTTTAAAGTCACCATTGATCTTAAGTCATCATTAGAACAGGACCTTGGTGGGGTTATGGGAGTTGAGGATGTTATAAGTTCATCTGCGGCTTATAAGCACCAAGAGGCAGTAGATACGGCTGTTAAAAGTGTTTTAGCACATGAAATTAGTAAAGTTTCAGGTGGTGAAAATTCAGCAGCTGATATAGATGAGTTACTTGGTAGACCTTCGGTCGGCGAAAATGACTTTATCAGCGCTCCTTCAATGAATGACTTGCTAAATAATATTTCACCAGAAAAGGAATATTTTAGCCCTCCTGTAGTTATTCAGCCATATCAAAAAAATAACGAGTTGCCACAGAGTGTTAGTGAAGATGCTAAGGCTAGTATTCCTGATAATTGGTTGGATTTAACCGAAAATCAAAGTGCGTCGGAAAGCATTGATACTTCAGACATTGAAGAGTTCACTAGCGAAGAGTTGAAAACTGATTCAGACGGTAGGGCTATTGATTCAGATCAGGAAGGTTCTCGATCTGAAGTGACTCCGCTTGTAAGTAACATTGCATTGGCGGCAGCGTCCTCTGAAGATGAGGACTTATTCCATACGATGCTAGAAGAGGCCGGGATAGAACCTCGCTTGTTAGCTGGGCATGATAAAAGCGTACTTGCCAAACGATGTGGACATATGCTGAATAAGTTTGCACAGGGTACCGTGGATACTTTGGCGACACGAAGTCTAGTTAAAGGTGAATTCCGTTTACAGCAAACAATGATCAGGCCAAAAGATAACAACCCGTTTAAATTCTCTCCGACTGGGGTTGATGCATTGAGGATTATGATGCTCACCGACTCAGCCGCATATATGTCTGCAGAGGCTTCAATAGAAGAAAGTTTCAAGGATATTCAAGCTCACCAATTGGGTATGATGATGGGGATCCAGGCTGCGTTTAGCCATCTTCTAGCTCGCTTTGATCCTGATGTTTTGTCTCAAAAGTTTGAAGATCGACCTAGGTATAACAAAGGGATTTTAGGTATGCAAAAGGTGGATTACTGGCGCGAGTACCAAGACTTTTACCATGATGTTTGTGAAATGATGGAAGAGGAGTTTCAGAATCTTTTTTCTAGTGAGTTTGGTAAGGCGTATGAAGAGCAATTAAGGAAGCTTCGATGATACATAAAACATCTAAATTGATGCTCTTAGCAGCTTATATTCTTGTCTCTGGATGTATGTCAGTTAATTCGTTAATTAAAGGTGATAAGCAAGCTATTGATTTAGAGGTTCAGGTAAATGCTAGTGCTAGTATAAACCCTGATCTTAAAGGCCGTGCGTCGCCAGTTGAGATTCGATTATTTCAATTAAGCTCTATTACAGAGTTTGATCAGTCAGATTTTTTTGATCTTTACCGTTCAGCACCTCTGAGTTCGAGTCTTTTGGACACACGTATATTTATTATTAAGCCAGGACAAAATGTGCATATGGAAGTTGAGTTGAATAAGGAAACTCAGTATATCGCTGTCATAGCTGCTTATAGGGATATTGATAATGCTATATGGAGAGATCATGTCCAGGTGCGTGATGAGCAAGGTTTTCTAAGGTCACTGATTGGTTTGAAAAACCATATGTCGTTGAGAGTTGAAGCTCAAGAAAAGCAAGTTAGGCTTGTGGATGAAGAGGCGGAGTAGTATCTATGAGTTGGCATAGGAAAGTCGCTTGGCTTGAAGGGATGTTTATTCGTCCCCAGCATTTTCAGCAACAAGAACGCTTTATGGAGTGGAATTTAAGCACGTTATCACATCAGTTACATCCGTATGGCTGGGGCATATCAGAGATAGCGTTTGATACCGCTGCGTTGAAGCTTGGTAATGTCATATTGCGTAAGTGTCAAGCTATATTGCCCGATGGTACTGTTATTGATATTCCAAGTGAAGACAGTGTACCGCAGCCTCTGAAAATAACTGTTGACGACGAAGGTACTCTGGTCTATCTGGGGGTGCCTTTGTGGCGTGCTGGCGCAAAAGATTTTGACCGAGCTATGCAGGGGGATGCGAATGCGCGCTATACCATAGAGAGCGTCGAGGTACCGGACGCAGTTGTCGGTTCCAACAACTTGGCTACAATCGATTTAGCTGGGAAGAAAGTTGCGCTCATCAAGGAAAAGGAGTACCAAAGCCAATATGCTGCTATTGCAGTAGCCCGTATAAAAACGGTAAAGACCAATGTTGTTGAGCTAGATGAGAGCTTCATACCGCCTAACCTAAATATGCAAAAGGTTGTTCCTTTAGCGCATATTATTCGTGAGATACAAGGGTTGACGCATAAGCGTTCCGGTATGTTGGCAAATCGAATGAAGTCATTGGCTAGTGGCGGTACAGCTGAAATGGCAGATTTTCTTTTGCTACAAATGTTGAACCGCTATCAACCAGTACTGGATCATTTTTTAGCTACGCCACAAATGCACCCTGAGCCCATTTACCAGTTTCTAGTTCAGTTTGCAGGTGAGTTGGCAACATTTACCCACCCTGAAAAACGTTTACCCTCCGTACCAGCATACCATCATGATGATTTACAGCGTACTTTCGAAAGCCTTGAGCCGATATTACAACAACCTTTGAGCACTATGTTAGATCAAAGCGCCATTTTAATTGATCTCGAAGAGAAAGGATTTGGTATTAGCTTGGGCTATATTCCTGAGATGGAAGTTGCTTCAAGCTTTGTCTTATGTGTTCGAGCAGACATGCCAAATGAAGACCTTCGTCGATTACTTCCAGTTCAGGCTAAGATAGGTCCTATAGATAAGATTAATAATCTAGTTAACCGGCAATTGCCCGGGGTCCGGATTAGCCCACTTGCTGTAGCCCCTCGACAGATCCCATTCTATTCAGGAGCGGTATATTTTGAGCTGGACACAAAAGGTCAATGGTGGGAGGCAATATCAGCTTCCAGAGGTATAGCTCTGCACATAGGTAGTCAGTTCCCGGATATTCTGCTTGAGTTATGGGCGATTAAATAAGCTTTAGAAAGAGTGAAGATAAGCGAAATGGATTTTAACGGTGACCGTACAGTAATTATACCGATACCTGGTGGACAGCCTTCCCTTGTAGATGATGCGCCACCCATGTTCTCTCAGATGGACGTAAGCTGGGCTAATCTATTCGATGATACAGATAAGTTTATAAGCTCTGGTTTTAATAGGCTGGAAAATGCGGCTTTTAAACTATTGTCTTTGATTCCCGCTATTAAGAAGTCTCACACAAACCCCAGTTCAGGGCTGCTTCGTCAGCAGATGGTTGAAGAAATTGGAGTATATGAACAGAGTGCCCGAAAAGCCGGTGTCGATTCTCGAACAGTAATGATAGGGCGTTATGTCTTGTGTACTGTATTAGATGAGGTGGTGCTTAACACGCCATGGGGTGGGCAAAGTGACTGGCAAAAAAATAGTTTACTGAGCTTATTTCATAAAGAGACATGGGGCGGTGAAAACTTTTTTGTCATGCTGGAGAATTTAGAGAAAGACCCTGCATCTAATATTGACCTTCTCGAACTTATGTATGTATGCCTGTCTCTCGGTTTTGAGGGTAGGTATGCAGTAGAAACTGACCGTATTGGTAAGCTTTTGGAAATTCGAGCACGAGTGTATCGTGTTATTCGTAGTCAAAGGGTTGAGCCTTCTCGTTATCTCTCGGGCAATTGGCAAGGTGTCACTCTTGCCAACCGTAAATTAAGACACTTTATGCCCTTGTGGGTATTCGTCTCTATTCTCGCAGGCCTTCTGTCGCTTTTACTATTTGTGTTGCTTTACTTATTAAATGTCGAGTCTGACCCTCCTTACCATGAATTAGCGCTCTTAGGAAACCAGGTAGCGACATCGCTTGATCGCCCGCGAGTCATAGACGCATCAGCGTTAAGTGCCCTCCGTGTTTTTCTTAAACCGGAGATAGATGAAAATCTCGTAACAGTAGAAGAACGTAATGACAATGTTAGGGTGATTTTACGTGGTGATCTTTTCTTTAAATCTGGTAAATCGAGCATTAATCCTGAATACGAACTATTGATAAAGCGTATCGCATTGGCTTTTCTTGAGGTTGATGGTGCTGTGCAAGTTGAAGGTCATTCAGATAACCAGCCAATAAATACCCTGCAATTTCCATCTAACTGGCATCTCTCTAAGGCCCGGGCTGAAGAGGTGGCTGAATCCTTAAGAGAATATACTAAGGAGTACAGGCGTTTTACGTCCGAAGGAAAAGCTGATACCCAGCCGGTAGCTGATAATGCGACCAGAGAGGGTCGAGCTAAAAATAGGCGAGTGGAAATTGTGCTGTTATCTAATGTGATTTGGCGCACCCAAGGAGGGAAAAACTGATGCGTTTTTCGATGTCTATATTAGGAAAGCTCAAAAATGTTTTTGGCCTTCTAGCTCTAATTATCATCTCACTTTTGATTTGGTTTGTATTGCCTGCAATCACTATGGGAGGAAGTGATCCGTTCGGCTCCGCTATGACGCGTGCACTGATGATTGCATCAATGCTAGGTATGACGTTTATTTATAAATTGCGTAGCTCTTTATCCCAGAAAAGGAAAAATGAGCAAATGGCCAGCGAGATGGCTAATGTTGGGGCTAAAGAAAAAGAGAAGGTCATTGGAGAGTCAGAGATCGCAGAGCTGAGAAATAAGTTTGAAGATGCTTTGGGGTTATTGAAAAAAGTTAAAACCAGCGAAGGTGGTCGTGGAAGCTACCTTTATGTATTACCGTGGTATGTCATTATCGGGCCATCTGGTTCTGGTAAAACTACGGCACTACTAAATTCAGATTTACATTTTCCCTTACTCGATTCTGTTGGGGCTTCTGTAAAAGGTGTAGGAGGAACACGTAACTGTGATTGGTGGTTCACAGACGAGGCGGTTTTGCTTGATACCGCAGGTCGTTACACTACGCAGAATAACCAAAATGAAATAGATGAAGTGGAGTGGAAAGGCTTTCTATCCCTGCTGAAAAAATTCCGTAGTCGTAAGCCTATTAATGGGTTAATCATCGCATTTTCGATAGATAACCTGCTTAAAATGCAAGAGTCTGACTTAATTACACATGCGAAGTTCATAAAACAGAGAATACACGAATTCCAAGAAACATTTAAAATTCGTTTTCCTGTATATGTTACCTTCACAAAATGTGACTTACTGCCTGGCTTTACAGAGTTTTTTGAAAATTTTGGCCGTGAAGAACGTGCTCAAGTATGGGGAATGACTTTTCCGTATAATGATGATGAGTTGCAAGATGTAGTTCCAAGCTTTTTAAGCGAGTTTAGGATGCTGCAAGAAAGGATACAATCTCGAGAAGCGGAGCGCCTTCAAGTTGAAACTGATATTAATCGCCGTGAATTAATTTACGTATTTCCACGTACAATAGGCTTGCTGCAAGACCCCATCGCTATCTTCTTGCGAGAAATTTTCAAACCGACCCGTTTTGAAACTCAGCCGTTGTTACGTGGCGTTTATCTGACTAGTGGCACTCAAGACGGCACAACACTGGATCGACTTATTAATTCTCTTGGAGCTAAGTTTGGCCTTAGTGCTGAATCTGCTGGTCGGCGGGGGGGTAAAGGTAAAGCGTATTTTCTTCATAACCTTTTAACAAAGGTTATCTTTAAAGAATCAGCCTTGGCAGGCACCAATATCAAACATGAGCGTAGGTTGTTTGCGTTTCATATGTCGGTTTATGGTGTTGCTTTCTTACTGGCGCTAGGCTTGTCCAGCTATTGGGCTTATGCCTACACGGAAAACAAATCCTTAATCGAGCATGTGGCTAATAAAACGAAGAATGCCGAAATTGTTTTAGAGAACATTAGCCGTTATGAGGAGAATATTTTAGAACCGGTTGAGGCTCTTAATTTGGTCAGAGATATTCCTACTGGCTATAATGATCAGCAGCACACTTCTTATAAGTCTTTTTATCAAATGGGCTTATATCAAGGGGATAAATTAGGTCAAGAGGCTAGTAATGCTTACCGTAACCTTTTACATAAAAGTTTTCTGCCTCGGCTTCTTGCCCGTATAGAAGCTGCCATTCACGAAAATCGCCACCTCCCGGATGACTTATACGACACCCTAAGGGTGTATCTAATGTTAGGAGATTCATCGCGACTTAAAAAAGAGGTTGTGATGAACTGGTTTAGAGAAGATTGGAAAAAAACACTACCTAGTACAGTGCGCAAAAGTGAATATGAAAACCTCGAACAGCACTTAGTTGCGTTGCTTGAGTTTCTTCCTGAGATGGCGGCATTTCAGCCTAATGAAGAACTGGTAAACAGTGCTCGTACAGTTTTAAGTAAAGAACCTCCGTCTAGGCGGTTTTACTTTCGCCTGAAGCAAGAAGGACTTATTAATGAAAGCCTAAATCCCTTTCGTTTGGTTGATGCAGTTGGTTCAGAATCGGCCTTTATATTTAATTTTAAAAATGGTCAGAAACTAACTACGGGAATAAATGGTTTCTATACTCGCCAAGGCTATCAGTTTTACTTTATAGATCAGAGAAAAGAAATGGTTGAAAGCCACTTAACTGATGAGTGGGTGATGGGTGAAGAGTATGGTTTGCAATCAGTAGGTTTGAGTAAAGAAATGCTCCATACTCAAGTGGAGGAACTATATTTAGCTGACTATCTTTCTGCCTGGCGTAGTTACCTTGAAAATATAGACTTTAAGCCTGTAAACACGGCGCGTGAAAGCTTGCTTTTATTAAAAGATCTATCTAAGAATGACTCTCCTATAGTTGCCCTCATTAAGGGGATAGCAGAGCACACATCGGCAGACGCTTTTTCAATATATATTGAAGAGAAAAAAACGGAATCAGAAAAAAGTATCGCTTCGGATGTTTTTCAAGCGTTTACTACCAATGCCAACGAGAGCAGCTTAGAATCCTTTGAGGAGATCACTAACCCCGTAGTCATTTATTTTTCAGATTTAAATGACATGCTAGAAAGTGATGATGATAGAGCGCCTCCAATCGAAGATACTCTGAAATTACTAGATGAATTGTATGTTTATATGAGTGCTATAGATGGCGCATTAAACAGAGGGAAAACGGCTTTCCAAACGACTGCTGACCCGCAGGGTTCAGCAGCAGTGTTGAAAAATATGGATATCGAAGCTTCTCGATTCCCTAAGCCTCTCTCCAGCTTTCTTCAGAGGGTGACGAATAACGCAAGAGTGTTAACTACATTAGATGCAAAAAGTTATATGCAGAGACAGTGGACTAATGAAGTTACTCGACATTGTAATAATATGATTAAGGGCCGTTATCCATTCAATAAACGCAGTCGTCGCGAAGCAACTCTTGACGATATGTCGGCTTATTTCGGCCCCGGTGGTATATTGGAGAGCTACTATAATGATGTTGTTGTCGATTACATCGATACAACAAGACGCCCTTGGAAGTGGAATAGTAATAATGGTGTAAGTCTTGGTTTTTCTTCAACAGTTCTAAAGCAGATGGAAATAGGAAGGGTTGTGCGTGATACATTTTATCGTACTGGTTCAGCGCAGCCGGCCATTAGTTTTGAGCTAAAACCCTTGCAAATGGATAAGTCTATTTTGCGTATGAGCCTTTCTATTAATGGACAGCAAATGGCTTATGCTCATGGGCCGCAGAGGGGCAAACGGTTCACATGGCCTGGGTATGGAGAAAATGCAGATCGGGGTTTGGCTCGGCTCGTTATTGTGACCAGCACGGGGCAAGAATCAATCACTGAACAGGGTGACTGGTCTTTGTTTAAGTTATTCGATCAGGCTCAAATTAAGCGCCTAGACAAAGAGCGTTACACGCTGACATTCAAACTAAAGAATAGCTATGTCGTGTCATTAGAACTACGTGCGGGGAGTGTATACAACCCATTTCAGATGGCGGAGCTAAGTCAGGTGGGGTGTGAATAATGTCACTGTTTAAGATAGGCGTTTACGGTAAATTACCTTCTCACCCTGATTTTGTTTCAGCCAATGTAAGCTCAGAAATTACAGTTGAACTCTACGAATGGCTGCAGCATGTTATCCATCATAGTAAAGAACAACTTAATGAATCTGAATGGTTATCGAGTTACCTTATCTCTCCAATTTGGAGAGTATACTATCCCTCTAAATCTAATAAATATGACCCATGGATAGGGATAATGTTGCCGAGTGTTGATGCTATCGGCCGGTATTTTCCTCTTTTTTTTATTTTTCAGGTTGATGCTGAAAAGTTAAGGGGTGCTTGGCTTTTTCAAGAAGCCTCAACTCTTTTTAATGTAATGGAGAACGTTGGTATTGCAGCATTACAGCAGCGCTTATCTTTAGATCAAGTTATGAGCTTGCTTGAAGAAAAAACTAAAAACTTTGAGCTGGGTGAAGCTCTAATGCCACCTAACGCTATTCGAAAAGATCAGTATACAATTGATAAGTTATGCTCACTCTCTATTGCAGATTTAACTGGTAGTTTATGGTGGTCTATGGGGGAGATAAATGGTGCTATTAAGCCCTTTATTCATTTCAGTCAGTTGCCTGATAGCAAAGAATACCAGTTTTTACTGACAGGGTCATTGTTGGGTATGGAGTGTAAATAGTTAAACATGGCATATAAGCAATGGACAGGGTACGGGCAAACGGATATCGGTTCTATTCGCGATGAAAATCAAGATAGTTTTGTGGTGATAGATCATGTTGGGATATGGTGTGTAGCCGATGGTATGGGAGGACATAAAGAAGGTGGAATAGCTAGCCATCTCGTTACACAAAGCCTAGAGAGTTTACAAAATCATAGTTATGACTCTTTGGAGCAGCTAGTTGAAGCGTCTCGAAAAGTAATAAGCGAGTCTAATCGAGCGCTATGTGACATGTCAGATAACTTCTATGGAGAAGATGTTATAGGCACCACAATTATAGCGTTACTTATTCACGGGGAAAAATGTGCAGTACTATGGGCTGGCGACTCGAGGCTCTATCGCATGCGGAATACATCATTTGAACTCATCACTAGAGACCATACTCATTATGAAGAATTATTTTCAAAGGGATTAGTGGGCGAGTCAACAAATGAAAAGACGCATCCTATGAGTCATATGTTGACCCGGGCTTTAGGTGCTAGTTGTAATTGTGAATTGGATGAAATGATTTTTGATATCCAAGCAGAAGACGTATTTCTACTATGTAGTGATGGCTTGTCAAATGTCATTGAACAGCTAGATTTAGCCAAAATTATTTATTACAGCGAAGATAAGAAGAGAGCTGTTGCCAATTTAATTAATATGGCTTTAGCAAAACAAGCAAATGATAATGTGACAGCATTAATTGTGGATAGGGCATAGAAGATGAGTCGTCTTAACGTATTGATTTTCACCTTTATACTGCTAAGCATTCAGGGTTGTGCTTCGCAGCAAAAAGTTAATGACCGAGAGGTAGGTGGTCTGAGTAGAGTAGGTTTAGTTAAGAATAAGCAGATGAGCGACAGCGCTATGGCTTTGGGCGGGCTGGACAAAGCTGGGGTCGTGTATATTGGCCTAACGGATAAAACAGCTAAGACTCATATCCGTTCTGCTGAAGAAGCAATCAAAAACAGCGCTGACTATGATAAAGCAAAAATAGAATTAGGACGCTCACTCTATGCGTCGGCTAATAATGGAACCGCCAGATTTATTTTAGCCCAATTGGTAACAGATCCAGTTGACTATGCTATTTCTCAAGGGTTTAAGTTGCATGATTCTAGCTCAGAATATTTAGTGAAAAAGAATGATAATCTAGAGCGAATTTCTATTCGTATATATGGCAATGCTTTATATTACCCATTTATTATGCGTTTAAATAAATTAAACTCTTCCGTGCTGAGCGAAGGTCAAGCATTATGGTTACCATCACCTAAAAATAAGCATATAAGAGCGATTAAAAAAACACCATCTAAAGAGAAAAAATTGGATAAGGTGATTACTCGTACATCTGAGCCAAGAGATGATCTGAATTCTGTTGTGAGTTCTGATGCCCCCCCAGAGGAATCATCCTCCGAGAATAATGTGCATAGCCCTTCCACCTCAATATCTTTGGAAACAGACTCAGGAGAAACGAAGGGTGAGGCAAGCCAAATAGCCACCAGTATTAATACAACAGAGAATCAAGATACTTCTAATTCTTTAGATATCTCAGAAGAGGAGATGTTAGATGCCTCAGAAGAAAGTTCTATCACCCCGGAAAGCATCGTGAATAGTGAAGAAGCTGCGTCATTGCCTAGTAGTGACGAGCTATTAGGTATCTCAGCATATGAAAGCGGCAATTACAAACAGGCATACCTACTGTTAAAGGGTGTATCTAATCTCTCTTTAAAAGGAGATCAAGCGTATAGATTTGTAACGACGACCTTAATATCGGATCCATACTCCCAAGGTCTTGTTTACTACCAAGCACAGAAATTAACTTTAGCGATAGATGAATTCAATAAAGTTTTATCTGTGGAGCCAAATCATAGCCAAGCCAATATTTATAAAGCCCGCTGTCAAACGCTTCTAGATAAACTCAAGAAGATTGAATAGTAATAATTAGATAATGAGTCAGGGAAAGGTATGGAACTTCAGGCGGCGCTAGAGCCCATTAATAAAGAAAACCCTACAGGCTATGATATCAGACAACATCCAGAGTTTATGGATGGGTTTTATAGTTTGAGGGATCTGCGTAACTCAATTCGAGCTGAGGAGCGAAAAGTTGTCAACCTTGATGACCTGCATGCATTAGCAGCTGAATGGAAACCCGTTAAAAAATCGTGTCTGGATATCCTGATACACCAATCAAAAGATATTGAAGTTTTGGCATGGCTTGCTGAAGCTGCAATTCGATTGGACGGGTTTACGGGACTATCTGAAGTATTTTTGCTAATTAATGAGCTTCTTAGTAAATATTGGGAAAAACTTTACCCTCTGGCCGATGAAGAAGGTTTGGTTTCTACGCTATTTCCACTGAGCGGGCTAAATGGTGATAATGGTGAAGGGACATTGATCATGCCAATCCGAATGGCACCGGTGGTTAATATACCTAATGAACCTCCTATTCGTGTATGGGATTATATAAAAGCGTGTGAACTTGCCCAGATTCAGGATCAAGATAAGAAAAATCGTCGTATAGAGGAAGGCGTTAAAACAGTTGACCAATTACAGATCTTGGCGAAAAGCGTGGGCTTTGAAACTATTAAACGTGAAGCGAATGCAATTAAGTCTTCTATTTTTTATTTTTCCTCTATAGAGTCTTTCTTACATGAACGATGCGGTATGGATGCTCCACCTACTTCAGCAATTAAGAATATATTAAATAATGCATTTGATGCACTTAAGGCGATTGCGAGAGTAGATGAAAATAGCTTATTGGAGGTTGCCGAAACCAAGATAGAGCCACCCTTACAAGATGAGAAAGTTGTAACAATGGTGGCTCCTGCTCCCGAGCTGTCAGTCGCAGCACCTTTTTGTGCCAGTTCCTACTATCCAGCCTCAAGAGAGGAAGCATTAATTGTAGCTTCAAGGTTAAGTCTTTTCTTTGAAGATACTGAGCCGCACTCACCACTTTCCTTTCAAATTAAACGAGTAGAGCGTTGGGGACGAATGGGCTTGGCAGAACTTATGGAAGAATTGTTAGATGATGATAATGCTCGGAATCAGTTTTTCCGCCTAATTGGACTAAATAAGGGCTCTATTTAATCAGAGCGAACGCAATAAAAAGGAATAAGCGAGGTTTAAAAATGGGTATTGAAAGCATTCATAAAAAACTGGAGCGCGTCAGAAAGCCACGTGTGCATATCACTTATGATGTTGAAACAGAAGGGGCTGTTGTTCACAAAGAGCTGCCTTTTGTGATGGGTATCATGGGGGACTTTACTGGTAATAATCCGGGTACACCACTTAAAGGTTTGAAAGATCGTAAGTTTGTGCAAGTAGATAGAGACAATCTTGATGAAGTAATGGCAAAAATGGAACCAGGGCTTGCATTTAAAGTAGATAATAAATTAAGTGATAAGGAAGGTGCTCTGGCTGTTGACTTGAAGTTTCGTTCGATGAAAGATTTTGAGCCAGGGCAAGTGGTAGAGCAAATTGAGCCTTTGCAAAAGTTATTAGAAACTCGCAATAAGTTACGGGACCTGCTCACTAAAGCAGACCGCTCTGAAGAGCTTGAGTCACTACTAGAGCAAGTTTTGCAGAGCACTGACGATATGACCCAACTCGCAAAAGAATTACACACTGGCGACTCGAACTGAGGTATTCAAGGATGACTAATATAACAACTGCTCCAGATCTAGAAACAGGTGTCCTAGAGCATTCAGACAGCCTCTTGGATCAGGTTATCGGTGCAACCAAGCAAACTGAATCAAATGTTGCCAAAGATCTACTCAAAACACTTGTTGATGAGGCAATGAGTGGTACGGTTGTTTGGGATAGAAACATAGCTAAAACTATTAATAAGGCAATTTCTTTGCTGGACCAGAAGCTCTCTGATCAATTGAATGCTGTTATGCACTCTGATGAGTTTCTGAAGCTTGAGGGGTCATGGCGTGGTCTGAAATATGTAGTTGGTAATAGCGAAACCAGCTCATCCCTAAAGTTAAAAGTACTGAACCTGAACAAGAAAGATCTTTATAAAGACTTAGATCGAGCGGTTGAATTTGATCAAAGTGAGATGTTCAAAAAGATATACGAAGAAGAATTTGGTACACCCGGTGGGGAACCATTTGGTGCAATTATTGGAGACTATGAGTTTTCAAGCTCACCGACAGATGTGGATTTGCTAAGCAAGATGGCTAATATCTCAGCGGCTGCATTTTGCCCATTTATATCAGCTGCCGGCCCTGCATTATTTGGTTTGGAGAATTGGACAGAGCTATCCCGTCCTAGAGATTTGGAGAAAATTTTCGATTCTAAAGAGTATATAAAATGGCGAAGCTTCCGAGACTCTGACGATTCTCGCTTTGTATCTCTGACAATGCCACGTGTGTTAGCTCGCTTGCCTTATGGTTCTCAAACAAGTCCAATTGAAGACTTCGGCTATGAAGAAGCTCCAATAGATCAAAATGGCGTTTCACGCGCTGCAAATCATGATAGCTATTGCTGGATGAACGCTGCATATGTTATGGGCTCCCGTCTTACGCACTCATTTGCGACTACCGGCTGGTGTACCGCGATCCGTGGGGCAGAAGGAGGTGGGCGAGTAGAAGATCTACCAACGCATGTCTTTACGAGCGATGATGGCGATTTAGACCTGAAGTGTCCAACTGAGATCGGCTTGACCGATCGTAGAGAGGCTGAGCTGTCAAAAATGGGATTCCTTCCCCTGTGTCATTATAAGAATACTGATTATGCAGTTTTCTTTGGCGGCCAAACGACACAGAAACCTCTGAAATATGATAGACCTGAAGCGACTGCCAATGCTGCCATATCAGCCCGCTTGCCGTATATCATGGCTACTTCCCGCTTTACGCATTATCTGAAGGTAATGGGGCGTGATAAAATTGGTTCATTCATGGAAGCAGATGATGTTGAACAATGGCTTAACCGTTGGTTGCTCAACTATGTAAATAATAATCCTGATTCTGGTCAAGATATGAAAGCGCAGTACCCATTACGAGAAGCTAAAGTTCAAGTGACCGAAGTGCCTGGGCGTCCGGGTTCGTATAACGTTGTTGCTTGGATGCGTCCATGGCTGCAGTTAGAAGAGCTAACGGCATCCATGAGAATGGTGGCTCGTATTCCTCACATGGGCGGAAAGTAAAGTCAGAGTACTTTTCCGTTTTTAATAAACTGAGCAACAGTACATTGCTCAGTTTATTCCTCTTATATTTGATAGGTTTTGATGAGTGTCCAAGTGCTAGAACGAACTATCGAGCTTGATACATGGCTACATGAGCTAGTAGATGTGCTGGGTAGGGAAACCTTACAAAAAGGCATATCAAAACTGATAATTATTTACCAGTTAAACGGTCTAATAGCATCTATTGATAAGCAGATTCAAGAGCAACTTGATGAGGTTCTACATCATTCAGCATTTCAAGCTTTAGAGTCATCATGGATGGGCTGTAATTACCTCTTGGAGCAAGTGGGGTACAACTATCAGGTAAAAGTAAGACTGCTTAATGTTTCATGGGCAGAGCTTAATCGTGATGTGACGCGCGCTATTGAAATAGACCAAAGCGAAATCTTTAATAAGGTGTACAGTTACGAATTTGGTATCGCCGGTGGCGAGCCTTTTGGGGTCATGTTATGTAATTACGACATTTCTCTGTACCCTAAAAGTAGTGGCGTTGATGACATCAGGTTGCTTAAAGGTTTAGCTGCAGTCGCTGCAGCAAGTTTTTCGCCTTTTATCTTTAATGCTGACCCGTCTTTACTAGATCTTGAAAAATTCTCGATGATGCATTCAACATTGAATCTATCACGTACTTACCAACAGTTAAATTTTACTAAATGGAAAGCATTAAGGTCGATAGAAGATGCGCGCTTTATCGGCTTAACACTTCCCAGCTTATATGTAAGACGAGCATATAGGCACAACCATCTTCGTCGAGATCAATTCATTTATCGAGAATCTGTCAACGGCCCTGATGACTACCTGTCCTTTGGAGCTGTTTTCGCTTTTGGTGCAGTTTTAGCGCGTTGTTTTACCAATACAGGCTGGTTAGCAGAAATCGTAGGGGAGCGGTACTTTGGTGGCGGTGCAGTACCAGGGCTATCAATTCATAAGTCAGAGGTTGATAATCAACAACTTATAGCATCAGAAGTCATGATTCCAGATGCGTTGGAGCGATCACTGACGGAGTTCGGATTCATTCCCGTATGTTATTCCGCTAATAGTGGGACCGGTATGTTTTATAGTGCGCCCTCAATACAAAGCCCTGCTAAATACACGAGCCAGCAAGCAACTATTAACGCACGCTACTCTGCGATGATGCAGTATGTCCTTTGCACATCTCGTTTTGCGCATTACTTAAAAATAATTGTAAGAGACAGAGTTGGTAGTTTCTCGACACCAGAAGAATGTCGGAATTTTCTCCAAACATGGATTATGAACTATGTAATGGCGACGGATGAAGCGAGTGATGTTTTACTTGCTCGATACCCATTAAGAGACGCACGCGTCATCGTTACTGAGCGAGCAGGTGCAAGTGGGTCCTATATATGTACAGTACACCTTAAACCTCATTTTCAATTAGAAACAATAGAAACCTCAATACAGTTCAGTGCTGAGGTTGTCACCAATCGATTAACGGGATAAATATGGATATCAAGGGAATTGGCGAACTCTATATCGCGGGCGACTTAAACTCGGCGCTTGATCATGCTAAAGCGTTTGTCAGAGACAACCCCGAAGACCCTAATGGGCGAGGGTTATTAATGCAGTTTTATTTGTTTGCAGGAGAACAAGAAAAAGCGCTCAAGCAGTTAGCCATTATAGAACAACAGAATAAAGATGACCTGCCATCTTATTTGACGCTTAAAGTTATTACTGAAATGCTCAAAGCGGACATGCAAAGACAAGCGTTTTTTGCGAACCCAACAGAGGTGCCCGCAATTTATGAAGAAGATAAAGCGTGCTTGCAGCCAGGTTTTGAGTTGTTAAAAGGGTATAAACAACAAAAATTATTGCCTGAAGTAAGAGAAAAATATTTAGGAAGTAGGCCACAACCATTATTTATGTGTAATACAGGCAGTCAGGAAATAACAGGGGAGTTAGTGGAACCAGACGACCTTACCGCGTTTGCCTGTGAGGTTTTTATGGCAAAGCAAGGATACGGCTGGCTCCCTTGGGATAAAATAGAATCCATAGAATTTTATCCCTATGAAAAGCCGATTGATCTTGTTTACCGAAAAGCAACGGTTCACCGGATTAATGAAACAAACAAGAGCGCTGACCCCTTGCATGTCTATGTCCCCGCTATTTACGCAGGAACGCCAGCCCACAATACGCAAGCATCACTGGCGCGTAGTACAGATTGGGTATCATGTGATAGAACAGAACTTGTTAGAGGTGTAGGGCAAAAATGCATACTAATTGGGGATGAGATGATACCCGTGTTACAGCTTTTAAAGCTTTCTAAATTGAGCGGATAGACTTTAGATGCTTCAGGACACATTACAGTCACCTTTTTTACAGCTGACGCAGGACACGAAACCTGACCAAGGAGCCGATAACCATTCGCCTCCTGTTTTGCTTTATCGTCAATATAAAGAAAGCGTGATGCATGACATAGAGAATCTACTAAATAACCGGTGTCGAGGTTATCAGCAGACCTCTATGTTAGAAGGGGACATGTTACTTACCTATGGAGTAACTGACTTTGCACAGATTAATATATCTGCATTAAGTGGCCGTGAATCACTAAGGCTTAAAATACAAGATGCAATTCGTGTCAATGAACCGAGACTAATGGATGTACGGGTCTGCCTTAATGAGAAGCAAGAGGACCCAAATCGTCTGGGCTTTCGTATAGAAGCAAAGCTCATGTTTTTTGACGATTCAGAACCGGTTGTTATTACAGCGCTATTCGAGCCTGCCCTTAAAACATTTAACTTTAACTCGGTGCTACGATGAAACAGGCGCTAGTTGATTACTATCAACGAGAATTAAATTATCTCAAAAGGCGAGGTGAGCTTTTTGCGCAAGAGTACCCAAAAATAGGTGCTCGACTACACATAACTGACGACCAGTCGCGAGACCCTCATGTTGAACGAGTTATTCAAGGTATAGCGTTTCTTAATGCTCGTATTCGTAAAAAGCTAGACGATGAGTTTCCCGAGCTATGCCAAACGCTGTTGGAAGTTATTTATCCTCATTATCTTCGACCATTACCGAGTTACTCAATTGTAAGCTTCCTTCCAGAGAAGGGGCTCTCAACAGTGACTCGTATAGAAAAAGGACGCATAGTCGAATCAGACGGAGATGAGGCGTACTCATGTAGATTTTCGACAGTATACGATACCGATGTTTTACCCTTAAGTGTGAAAGTTGCAAAGCTACAAAGTTGCCCTGTTGAAGCGCCGAACCCCGGAAACCTCACTGAAATTGAGTCTGTACTAAAAATACGGCTAGAAACGGTAAACTCTGACGTAGAGTTAGAAAAGCTCGGTTTATCGAAAGTGAGATTCTATTTGAAGGGAAATCGACACTATAGTTTTTCCCTCTATGAATTGATTCTCAACCATACGACAAAAGTAGCGATAGCCAACGGAGCACATGACCCTAATGCAGCTTTCCTCACAGCTAACAAGGCATTAGCAGCAGTTGGGTTCAGTGAAGAGGAGGGAATGCTTCCTTATCCTGATCAATCTTTTACAGGTTATCGGTTGTTAACCGAGTACTTTGCTTATCCTGAAAAGTTTCTTTTCTTCGATCTACTGCTTGATAATAACGCGGCTATAAATCTACAAGGTAGTCATGTAGAACTTTATTTTTACTTTGATAAATCATTACCCGATATTGAAGCGACCATTAACAAAGACCATTTTATTCTTAATGCAACACCCCTTATTAATCTATATGAACAATACTCCGAGCCTACCCGGCTAGAAATGCTGTCATACGAATACCCGGTGGTGGCAGATGCTCGTAGCCCGGATTGCGTAGAAGTCTATAGTTTGGAGTCGGTATCTCTAGCGGCAGATGAGTCTAGGATAGAGTCTGTTAGCCCTTTTTTTGGTATTAGCAATTCACAAAGATCAGAGTTAACAGACCTGCGCTGGCACATGCGTCGTGAAGAACTCGAATATGGCAACACAAGAAGTCAAGTGTATATAACACTTATCAACCTTGACCGTCTTCTTGAAAAGCAAACAGACCCCGTATTGTTAACAAGGCTGCGTTGCTTTAACGGTACTTTACCTTATAGGCTTTCGAAGCAACAACGTCAGCCCTCACTCATCTTAAGTAATGGTTCATCAGCAGTAGACACTATTCTCCTCGAAAAGCCTTTTAGCGATGTTATTCGCCCTAATCTAGATGATGACAACTATTGGCAGCTTTTGTCCCACTTAAACTTGAACTATACCTCGCTCACAGCAGGGCCTAAAGGAACAAATGCCTTTAAAAAAATCTTATCGCTCTATGATTTTACTTTAAGTGGAGAAAACGAAAACGTAATTAATGCTTTTGAAATCAACTCTGTAGAGTCAAGTACCGCACGAATAGTGGACAGAAGTGGTATGCCCTTCTTTTGTCGAGGGAGCAAAGTAACGTTCACACTGGATGAAACACGCTTTGCTGGCAGCAGTCCCTATTTGTTTGCTTCCGTGATAGAGCGATTCCTAGGCCTGTATACGCACATAAATTCCTTTGTACAATTGAGTGTGAAATTAAGTGGCAGTCATAAGCCGTTGAAACAATGGCCGCCTCGAGCGGGCGAGCAGACACTACTATGACGCCTGAGATAAAGTTACCGGACATGGAGCTTTTCCAACGACTAAGACTGTTGGAAATCTATGCTCGTGAACAAGAACAGACAGCAAACATGCCGATTGGCTATGACTATCCACTGCATCGTGAGTTTGTTGATATCTGTACTGTCCAGTCGCTAGAGTTTCCTCATGCATCGTGTATCAAATTAGAAGAAGTGGAAAGTAGTGGCTTTAAAAAGGCCAAGCTACACATAGCATGCTTTGGGTTAACGGGACCATCTGGGGTTATGCCGTTGCACTATACCGAAATGCTAAGCGAACGCAGCAGAGAAAAGGATACAGCACTACGTACCCTTTTCGATGGCTTCAATGCTAGAGCTACCAGCTTTTTATACAGAGCTTGGAAGAAGGCCCGCCTTCCGCTGCTAGAAGAGCGAGCTTCGAATGCTGTGCGTGGAAATACACAGCCGACGAAATCCATATTGCAGGGATATACAGGGTTACGCCAAATAAAAAAAGAAACACCGCTTGAGCAAGAGACAGAAGCAATAGCGCTACACTTCTCTGGCTACTACAGTAAACGCCCAAGAAATGCGAACAGCCTACAAAAAATTTTAAGTAAAGCTTTTGGGTACCGTATAAGTGTACAGCAGTTTCAGGGTCGCTGGTTTGATTTAGAAGAACAGCAGCTAAACATCTTTGGCCAAAAGAACTGTGAGCTAGGCCAGAACTTAGTCATAGGAAGTGCCGTCTATGAAGGCGCTTTCAGCATACGCTTAAGAACAGAAGCATTGAGCTTATCGACGTTTAAAGAGCTACGGCCTGGAACAGATATGTTCAAAAAAATACAAGAGCTTCTACATCTTTATATCGGCCAAGAGTATTGGGTAGACCTGCAAGTGGTATTAAAGGGGAGTGACAGGCCCGCGCTGATTCTAGGAGTTGAAGGCCGAGAAGAAGATGCCCTAAAACTAGGGGAAGGTCTTTGGCTCTCATGTGAACCGGCAGAGCATGATGTCGCAGATACAATATATGAAGTTAATCGTTAACAGGAAGCATCCATGAATCAGCTGGGACGATACCAACTAAAAGAAATGATTGGTGAGGGAGCCATGTCGGAAGTCTATAAGGCTTACGATCCTGTGCTTCAACGAACATTAGCGATAAAGGTACTGAAGCCTGAATTTGTAGAAGACAAAGAACGCCTACGATACTTCCTAAACGAAGTGCAAATTTCGGGGAAGCTCAATCACCACAACATTGTGCAAATATTTGATGTCGGTGAAGTAGACAGCATACCGTTTATTGTTATGGAATACGTAGACTGCCAAAGCCTAGATAAATGGATGGAAGAGCAAGACAGTACACCACTAGAAGTCATCGTGGATATCATAAGTCAATTGGGCGAAGCGCTTGAATACGCCCACGGTAAAGGAATAATACATCGGGACATTAAACCCAGTAATGTACTGATCGAATCGAATGGGCGCGTTCGCCTGACTGACTTCGGGGTTGCATATCTACATGATCACACGGATATCTGTGACAGCGAAGTGGTTGTAGGAACCCCCTTTTATATGTCACCCGAGCAGCTTGCAGGAAAAACACCGGATAGTCGCAGTGACTTATACTCACTGGGAGTCGTATTTTATCAACTAGTATTTGGAACACTACCGTTCGAAGCATCAAGCATTAGAGACTTAGTAGACCTGATTCAAAAGTCCGAAGTTGACCTAAGTATCTCACGCTGCCCCCATGCGGTAAAAAAAGTTATCCGTCGTTTATTACACAAAAAAGCCTCATTTCGTTACCCCAACGTAAAAGAGTTAACAAAACAGCTAGATGCGCTTACGCTAGAATTGTCATCATATGACTCAAAATGGACTGAAAAAGTACCCTCTACATGGCGTTACACAGCCATAGTAGCATCGAGCTTAAGTGTGTTACTGGTCGCATTCCTAATGTTCACGCTCAACGACCTTTCCAGAAGCTTATCAGATGTGCTTGCTGGATATGGCCGCATGCTGGTCCAACAAACCAAAGAACAAGTCGATGAAGCCCTGTTGCTTGGTGACAACTTAGCGCTGAAAATACAAACTGAGCGTCTATCAAACAATGAACAAATAGAATACCTTTATATTACCGACCATGAAGGGCAAGTTAAATCTTCCAGTCAACAGGAGAAAGAAGGTCAAATTTACCAACCGCCAGTAGATTTAAAACCTATTGATGTCAGCCAAGATACCAAAATCTTCGAGTTAGCATCCAACTTAAATGGCGGTAAGCGCACATACCACCTAACCTCACCAATACTTTTTAATGGAAAAGAAATTGGAACGGTAATCATGGGATTATCCGCCCAGTCCATAAATGACGTGTGGGTGCGAACAGCCTCCGCCTTGGTTCTGTTTATTCTCCTTACCTGCATCATTATCCCGGCTGTTGTTTTTTATCTATGTCGTTTCTTTACACAGCAATTTAAACAGCTTGGGCAAGCGCTCCAAAGCCTCTATGTAGGAAACTACTACACACGCCTACCAGTGGGAAAGATTGATGAAATAGGATATGCGAAGCGTCAATTTAACGAGTTAGCAGAACAAATGGAAACCTTTATAAAAGAATCAGATCCTGACTTTAAAGAAGAAAACCTGCCAGAATCTGAAATTGAAGAAACAGAAAATAAAACGGTAGTACTCCGTAAAACAGAGGATGTTACATGAATACGCGTGCATTGATCGGTAAATTGTCCGTAGCCAGCAGAGCCGCTTTTGAAAAAGCTGCGTCACTAGCAGTGACACAGCGACATTACGCCATTGAACTAGAACATATTGTTCTCTCGCTCATGCAAGAGCCAGCAACAGGGGTCAGAACGGCCTTAAGGCGTTACGCTGTCAACCCCGATCAACTAGAAGCGGATATCTTCAATCGATTTGAGCAATTTGATAAAGGGCACACGGGAGCGCCGTCATTTTCCCCGAATGTTGTCGAATTAATACGTAAAGCATGGCTGCTATCCAGTTTAGAATACGGAGAGCCACAAGTAACGGGTATTGGCATTCTTGTCGCGTTGTTTAAAGAAGAGGCAATGAACTTGCAGCTCAGCGCGCACCTACAAGCGCTCTCTCAATTTGATGACGAAGAGTTTATTAGAAACGGCCCCAACTTGATCAAACTGGAAGAAAAGCAATCAAACGTACAGACCGAAGAAGGCACTGACAACCCCGTTGGAGTCCAGCAAGGTGGAAAACAGGCACTAGAAGCCTACACCCTTGATTTAACAGGGCGTGCACGTGAAGGCAAGCTTGACCCAGTCGTGGGGCGAGAAAGTGAAATTCGTCAAGTCATCGATATACTGTGCCGCCGTCGCCAAAATAACCCCATATTGACGGGCGAAGCAGGCGTAGGCAAAACAGCCATCGTTGAAGGCCTAGCGCAACGCATAATAGACGAAGACGTGCCTGATACATTAAGGAACGTACATATACGTATATTAGACCTAACGCTACTACAAGCGGGAGCCGGTGTTCGAGGTGAATTTGAAAACCGACTGAAAAGCGTGATAGACGAAGTAAAACAATCACCAAGCCCCATAATCCTATTTATCGATGAAGCTCACACACTGATCGGCGCAGGAAACTCAGGAGGACAAGGAGATGCCGCAAATATCCTCAAACCCGCTTTGGCACGAGGAGAGCTAAGAACAATAGCTGCAACGACATGGGCTGAATATAAAAAATACTTCGAAAAAGATGCTGCACTGACCCGACGCTTTCAAGTAGTCAAGGTTGAAGAACCCACACCTGAGCAAGCGATGAGAATGTTACGTACACTAACACCGCACTTTGAAAAGCACCATCAAGTGATGATCCTTGATGAGGCAATACGCGATGCCGTAGCCTTATCAAAGCGCTATATTTCAGGGCGTCAACTACCGGATGTCGGTGTATCTGTGCTCGACACGGCCTGTTCCCGAGTGAATTTGGAATTACGGAATGCGCCAGCGGCACTAGAAAACATCAATGCACTAATCGACCAAAATCAGCGTCAGCTTCACGCAGCAGAGAGGGAACAGTCTCTCTATGGCGGTTTTTCGGAAAAAATACTGCAACTACAAGAGACTATCAAGCAACACGAAGCTGAAAAACTCGAAATAGAACAACGCTGGAAAGAAGAAAAAAACCTAGTTGATAAGATACTAGAGCTGCGTGACCAAGTTCACCAAGTGCCAGACAATGATGAAGCAAAAACATCACTCAATGAAAATTTAAGCCAGCTAGCGCAACTACAAGGAGAAGCGCCCCTAATTCGCCCTCATGTTGACAGCCAAGTCATAGCGGAAGTCATATCCTCATGGACAGGAATTCCTGCGG
>Ga0193963_1000388_pt1 | contig 23217 bp, 19 predicted proteins | sample FB_6_MG_FD_140359 | JGI IMG/M metagenome (GOLD analysis project Ga0193963, IMG submission 140359) | Microbial mat bacterial communities from the Broadkill River, Lewes, Delaware, United States - FB_6_MG | ecosystem: Environmental > Aquatic > Freshwater > River > Microbial mats | place: USA...
GTTTGGCAAAAGATAGAGAAAGCGAGATCATAGAAGGACATCTTTTGCCTGATCATGTGCACATTCTTATCTCGATACCGCCCAAATATTCGGTAGCCCAAGTGGTGGGATATATGAAATGAACGGACTTGAACCAGGGCCTTTCTTCCTTGAGCCCGGGCAAAGCGTTTTGCTGCCGGCTATAAGAAATGGTTTCGCCATGATCCTTATATGCATTAATTCGTTCTTCCAGGTTCCAATTATACAGATACCGGCACATGGAGAATTGATTCCCCAGCCGGGAAATCTGAGAACGGGTCGGATAAATGCGGTACTTGTAGGCTAAAACTGTTTCCATCTTGACCGTATTATACTAATATCACTTAGTGTTAGTGACAAAATACCGGGGTAAATGTTTTACCAAAAACATTTTGAAAAGTCTGGAAACAATCAGTCAAAATATTTGCAAAAAATGGGATGTGGACTTAATTGAGTTCGGCGGTGAAGCCGATCACATCCTGTTCGCAGCATACCCGAATATCGACCTGTCCAAGTTCGTCAACAACCTCAAAACAGTATCAAGCAGATTGATCCGGAAGGAGTATAAAAAGCTATTGGCGAAGTTCTACTGGAAGCCGGTCCTTTGGACCCGGGCATATTGCTTATTGTCCTCTGGTCGTGCCCCGATTGATGTGATCAAACAATATATCCAAAGCCAGGAGCGTAAGTAGACACACCCAATGGTCCTTCGGGCTGTCGCCTATCCATCTCCACCCAAATCGAAGATTATGGATGGAGAATTCCGGCGAGGGAAGTTAAATTTAGAATTGCTGAATTTCATCTGCGGTCCTTAACTTGCAGCCGAGCCCCGCAGATCAGGATTAAAATCAGAACTGGGATACCCATCACAGCAGTCACGGTGAAAAACACAGGGTATCCCATCTGATCCACCATAGTCCCGGAATATCCGGAAAATACCTTGGGCACAAGGGTCATTAATGACGAAAATACGGCATATTGAATGGCCGTAAACCGAACATTGGTCAAACTGGATAAAAAAGCCACAAATGCAGCGCCGGCCAAGCCGCCGGCCAAATTATCCGCAGAAATCACAAGATAGAGCATGGGCAGGGCCGGACCGGTCCAGGCCATGAGAACAAACAAAAGATTTGTAAGCGCCGACAGCAATGCCCCGGCAAAAAGAATGCGCATCACCCCAAACTGGATGGACAGGGTACCCCCTAAAAAACCGCCGGCAATGGTCATGAACAATCCAAATGTTTTTACGATGCTTGCAATGTGAATTTTTGAAAATCCCATATCCTGGTAAAAAACATTGGAAATAACACCTAGAACAATGTCTGAAATCCGGTACAGACCAATGAGCGCAAGAAGCAGCCAGGCCAGTCCTGCGCCGTACCGGGAGAAAAAATCCGATACAGGTTCAACATAGGCCGCCCGGATCATCCCCATGTTCGCCACCTTCAGGGCCACCATCACCCTTGCGGCGATAAGCCCAGCGCAGATACCTACGGCAAGCCGCGCTGTCTCAATTATAAATCCGGCTGCAGAGGAACTTTTTACGATAAAAACCACCTGTTCTTTTAACGTTGCCGCAATCCCGGACGAAAAATAGAACCATCCCACAAAAGCCGCGGCAGACACTAAAAAAAGAATAAAAAACCGGGCATGATCCGTAGTCTTGGTGCGATTTGCTTCTTTGGCAGTTATTTCAGGTTCTTTAATCACAAATACCGTGATCATACCAATGACCATAAGTCCAGCCATGATTTGGTAGGCCGTACGCCAGGCCGTGTAATCATACGCACCCAGGGATGAGCCTTTGATCTGGGCCAGAAACAAGGCACCGGCACCGGCGGCGAGCATCCCGATCCTATATCCGGCAATATACACGGACGCCATCAGTGCCTGGAGACTTTCACCGGCCGATTCAATACGGTAGGCATCAATGGCAATGTCCTGGGTGGCCGAAGAAAAACCTAACCCAACTGCTGCCAGGGCCATCAAAGATAAATAGTTTCCTGCCTTTGCCGGATCAATCATGGACATGGCAAAAATGGATCCGGCAATGCAGATCTGGGCCAGAAGTATCCAGGCCCTGCGCCGGCCAAGCCTCCGGCTCATCACCGGAATGGGCATCTGATCCACCAACGGGGCCCAGATAAATTTGAAGGAATATCCCAGAGCTGCCCAGGAAAAAAAGGTGACGGCCGAACGCTGGACACCTGCCTCACGAAGCCAAAGGGACAGGGAGGAAAAAATCAACAGAATGGGAAGCCCTGCACTGAATCCGAAAAAGAGCATGGTGACCACCCGTGGGTGTGCAAAATTTTTGACGGTCTCCCAGGTTTTTGGGGAAAAGCGCTGCAGCCTTGAAGCCAAAAAACGTAAAAAAATTAATAATGTGCGTAGCAACTTATTGTGACTTTCATATAAAAAGGACTATAAAAAGATTTCAAAATCCGTCGAAACGGCATAACAGGAGGTGGGAAGGTGATTATCATTGAAAAACCGGCGGCACTGGTCAACCATGGCATCCACTTGGTCATCGGTCCTGTCCTGGTTGAGGTGGATCAAGCCGAGCTGCCCCACTGACGCCCGAGCGCCTAATTCCAGAACATCGGACAGGCGGGAGTGTCCCCAACCTGTTCTATTCAGGTATTCATCATCCGTGTACTCGGTGTCATGGAATAGTACATCCGCATTCTTTGAAAAGTCAATGTATTCTTCAACGCTTCTGCCCTGGGAATGGGTATATCCCAGTTCATTGTCCGTAATAAACACAAAGGTTTTCCCATTTTCCGTGAACTTGTATCCCATGCTGTTTTGGGAATGGGACGTGGGAATGGTTTCAATATCCAGGCTGCCGATGGAAAAACTGTTGTTCAAGGATGAATCAAACCGGATGTCGGCTTTGTAAGCAGTTAACCCTACGGGGAAAAAAGGCATACACATTACCTGTTCAAAAACCTTTCGTGTGCTCAGGCCAGCAAAGGTGCGTTCCTGGATGTGAACCGTTGTGCCCGCATAAAGCAGAGGATGAAAAAAGGGCAGCCCAATGATGTGATCCCAGTGGGTATGGGTCAAAATCAGGTAGCATGTCTTAATTTTTTTCTGGACCAGACGCTTACCAAGCCTGCGGATACCGGTACCTGCGTCAATGATCACGATTTCACCGGAATTCGCCTGAATTTCAAAACAGGTGGTATCGCCTCCGTATCTGATATATTGTTGCCCTGATACACAGATTGATCCCCTGGATCCCCAACATTTTATTCGCATGCGTCTTTTGTATCCATTAGTTAGACATTTAGTAAGATATTGATTTTATAGAACTAACATTTCAGACTCATATGAAACCGGGCCAAGACCCGATATTATTTTAGCAAATTTAGCAAAAAAACAACCATATTAAAACCTTGTTGTATTAATAAATGCCGGTATAAGAAAATAATTTTGGAATTTTAGGTAAAATATTTATAAAAAGATTTGGAAATATCAAATTTTTTATACTACATATACCATGCTTTTCGTCAGTCAGCATGTTGTTGTACGCAACACATGCTCATATAACAGACACGGGCTGACCTGGCCTATCGACACCCAGGCTCACCCCACAGCAAATGTTGAAAGATCTGTGTAGGTTACACAGACTTTCTTATAAAAAGTATGAATAGTTTGAAAAAAGGAATGATAATATGGCACAGGCAATTTCCGACAGACGCGACGTCGACTTTGTATTGCATGAACAAATTGGAACGGTTGATCATGAGTTATTTGAAGAATTTAATAAAAAAACCATTAACCTGATTGTCTCGGAGGCAAGAACCCTTGCCATTAAGGAGATTCTGCCCACATTCAAGGACGGAGATGAAATCGGCTGCACCCTTGAGAATGGTAAAGTGACCACGCCTGAATCCTTTAAACGGGCCTGGAAGCTATTCTGCGAAGGTGAATGGCTGGCCATGTGCGATGATCCGGAGGTGGGTGGTCAGGGCATGCCCAAAACCGTGGGGTGTGCGGCCCTGGAATATATGGTGGGTGCCAACTCTGCTTTTATGCTCTATTACGGCATGACCCACGGCGCAGCCAAACTGGTGGAAGCCTTTGGAGATGAAACCCAGAAAAAACTGTACATGAAAAAAATGTTTGCAGGCCAGTGGGGCGGCACCATGCTTTTGACGGAACCCGAGGCCGGTTCAGACGTGGGAGCTTTGACCACCACAGCCACCTTGAACGATGACGGCACCTACACCATCCAGGGCACAAAGATTTTTATTTCTGCAGGGGATCACGATCTTTGCGATAACATCATCCATCCGGTACTTGCCCGTATTGAGGGGGCCCCTGCCGGTACCCGGGGAATCTCATTGTTCCTGGTACCCAAATACCTGGTGAATGAAGACGGCTCCCTGGGTGAATTCAACAATGTGGTGTGCACGGGCCTCGAAGAAAAGATGGGAATTCACGGCAATGCCACCTGCACCCTGGCTTTGGGAGACAAAGGATCTTGTATCGGTACCCTTCTCGGCGAAGAAAACAAGGGTATGCCCGAAATGTTTAAAATGATGAACGAAGCCCGAGCCTTTGTGGGTATCCAGGGCTTTGCCGTGGCCTCAGCCGCTTATATGAACGCCCTTGATTATGCCAGAACCCGGGTACAGGGTCGACATCTTACAGCGGGTAAGGATGCTAACGCCAAAAACGTAACCATCATCAACCATCCGGATGTTAAACGCCAGTTGTTAAACATGAAGGTATACACCGAAGGCATGCGCTCCCTGCACTATTATTATGCCAAATGCGAGGACATTGTTCACACCACGGATGATGAGACATTAAAGGCCGATACCGCGGCTTTAATTGAGGTGCTCACCCCCATTGTCAAAGGCTATATCACGGACAAAGCCCTTGAGGTCTGCTCCCACGGAGTACAAGTTTTCGGTGGATATGGATACTGCAAAGAATTTCCGGCAGAGCAGCTCATGCGCGATTCCAGAATTTTCATGATTTATGAAGGCACCAACGGCATCCAGGCCATGGATCTTCTTGGCCGCAAGCTCTCTATGAACAAAGGTCAAAGTTTTGCCTATTTCCTGGATCAGATTAAAAAAACTATAAATGAGGCCAAAGGGATTGAAGGCGTCACGATGCTTGCCGAAAAAATGGACCTTGCCTTGTCCCGGTTTGAAACCCTTGCCGGTGAGTTCGGTGCAAGGGCAAGGTCTGAAAAGGCTCTCAACGCCTATGCCTTTGCCCATCCCTTCCTGGAAATCACAGGAGATATTGCCTTTGCCTGGATGCACCTGTGGCGTGCCTGTATTGCCGCCCCCAAACTGGCTAAAAAAGCGGGCTCCCTTGATCCCGAAGCTGTGGCCGCCAAGGCCGGCAAAAATAAAGATGTCGCTTTTTATGCAGGACAGATGGCTTCGGCCAGATTTTTTATTAATACCCTTTTACCCGGATCTTATGGTAAGATGGATGCTATTCTTGAAGGGGATACTTGTGTGGAAGATATATTAGATGTATCCTTTGGCTCAAAATAATTTTTTTTTCTGCACATAACAACGGAATCGTTCAAAAGATCCATGAAGGTCCCGGGATTTTTTTCCGGGACCTGTTTATTTATCTAAAAAAAATAAAATGGAGGAAAAGAACATGCTTGAAACCCTAAAAAACAGTCTGCTCACCGGAGTGGGTATGGCGCTGCGCTCCAAAAAAGAAATAGAGACCTTTGCCAAGGAGTTTGCCGAACAGTCTGAAATGAACCAGAAAGAGGCAAAGGATTTTTTAGAAGAGTGTAAAACACGGTACGATGACGCAAAATCCGGCCTTGATAAAAAAGTTGAAGAGGTTGTGAAATCGGTACTCAAACGTCTGGATCTGCCCACCCGTGGAGACATTGATACGCTCAATGCCCGGATTGATGAACTGGTCAAAGCATCTGAAAAGGATGCCTGAAATCCAGGCCTTCTGCGCTGACTATGCTCAGTTTTAAGACCGTTTCCAGGGTCACTAAACGGTATCGGCATCTGGTCCGTTACCAACAGATCATCGGCATCATTTTCAAATACGGATTTGATAATATTATTGATGCCATGAAGATTAATCATTATCTCGATAAAATTCCGTTCTCAAAACCCCATCTAAAATTGTCCAGGAATCAGCGGATCAGGATGGTGTTGGAGGAGCTTGGGCCCACCTTCATTAAAATGGGTCAGGTATTATCCTCTCGTCCCGACCTGATCCCCCTGGATCTGACCCAAGAGCTTGCCAAACTTCAGGACAAGGTGCCCTCTTTTCCGTTTGAACAGGTCGAACAAATTCTCCTCGCAGAGTTCGGCAAACCCATAGGTGACGTCTTTCATTCCTTTGAGGACGCTCCTTTTGCTTCGGCATCCATCGGACAGGTCCACCGGGCGGAACTGTCGCCAACCGAACCGGTGGCGGTGAAAGTTCAGCGCCCCGGTATCCACAAAATAGTTGCGGTCGACTTGGAAATCATCCACTACCTAGCCCAGGTTATGGAAAAAAACATGGAAGATATGGACATATTCCGGCCCGTGACAATCGTCGAAGAGTTTGCCCAGTCCCTGGAAAAGGAACTGGATTACATGGTGGAGGCGGCCAATATGGAACAGATGGCAGATCAGTTTGCCAAAGAACCAACCATCCACATTCCTGAAGTGTACTGGTCCCATTCCACACAGCGGGTGCTGTGTATGGAATATATTCGGGGAATCAAGGCCGATGATGTTAACGCCATTGACCTGGCAGGCCTTGACCGGAAAAAGATCACCCGCATTGGTGCTGATTTTGTCATGCGCCAGGTTTTTGAATTTGGCTTCTTCCATGCCGATCCCCATCCAGGCAATATTTTTATCCTGGAAGACCAACGCATCTGCATGATTGATTTCGGCATGACCGGATTTGTGGATTCGAACACCCAGGAGCTATTCATTGATTTGCTCCAGGGGCTTGCCTCAAAAAACACACAGAATACAGCCCGTCTGCTGTGCCGTCTGACCGAGCCCGACGTATCGGTCAATATGGCAGCCCTGGAAAAGGATATTTCACAATTTTGTGCCGTATATTTGTCCAGAAAACTTGAAGAAATAAACCCAAGCCGCATGATTCACAAGTTTCTTGAGCTTTGCACCCGGCACGGGTTGAGAATCCCGCCGGACCTGTTTTTAATGATAAAAGCGTTTATCAGTATTGAGGCAGTGGCACGCAAATTAGATCCACAGTTTGATATGCTTGGTCATGCCCGGCCCTATGTCAGGTCCGCTGCCTTAAGAAAGTTTTCATTACCCCGGCTCTCCCGGGATTTTTTAGGCATTGCCAGGGATACCTTTTCCCTACTTCAGACCCTGCCCGGGGATACAGACAGTATCCTAACCCAGATCAAGCAGGGCAAAATTAAGGCAACGGTTAGTATTGAAGGCCTGGAACGGATAATGATGACCCAGGACCAGACATCCAACCGGATCTCCTTTGCCATTATCATTGCCGCCCTGATACTGGGTTCGGCCATTGTACTTAACTCCCGGATCCCGCCCTTGATCCTCGGGGTTTCCATCATCGGCATTGCAGGATTTGTAGCTGCTGCCGTTCTCGGTATCTGGTTATTGGTGGCCATTATTCGCAGAGGGCGACTTTAATTAGCTGTCAGCTAATTAAATTGCGTTTACAAACTTGCCAATGCATTCCGGGCTGTGTTAAAGTTCCTCTTAATACAATCCAAACTCACTAAATCTATATTGAGGCTGCCCTGACTATACGAATCGGACATTTTATCAGTATTGATCATATGTTACTTGGAATCGCTTTGTCTCGTTATATCCAGCGTAAGGGGGCAGGTACCGATACGGATGTTATACCTTTTACCATGCGTTCCTGGGAGCAGATGGAAAAAGGGTTTTTATCCGGGGATATCAATGCTGCGTTCATGGATATTGCCCAGGCCATGTATCTGTTTGACAAGGGTTTGGCCATATCCATGCTTATGTTCACCCACAGAGCAGGCAGCAGAATCATTGTACCTGAACAGATTAAACGATTGGCGGATTTTAAAGGAAAAAGTGTTTTGATTCCGCACATACTTAGTATTCAGCATATGCTTGTGCATCGACTGCTGAGTGCAGGAAATTTTAAAATCGCAAGTTTGGGAAAAGTGGGAGAAAGTGTCGGTATTGAATCGGTGCCGTGTGCCCTGATGCCGGAAATGGCAAATTCGGATCTTGACGGCGATATTGCAGCTTTTATCTGCCCTGCACCCTTTGGTGATGCTGAGCTTAAAAAAAAAGGATTCAGACATCTGCTGATTTCCAGGGATCTGTGGGAGGATCATCCGGGTAGCGTCTTCGTCGTACACCAGGACCTGCTTAAGACCAAAAGGGAAAATTTGGCCCTGATGGTTAACTGCCTCCTTGATAGTGCCCGGCAGCTTGACGGTTATATGACATCCCCAGATACCGCCGAAAAAGACATTGAACGCCAGTCTGCTTCTTTTTTAGGCCTTTCTGCACACCAGACGCAAAGGGCACTTCAAACATCGGGGATAACCTATAGCCCAAAACTTCTGGTGCCGGATATGGAAATTTTAAACATCGTGCTGGATTATATGCGTACGACCATGGAGGTCATGCCGACCGGAACGGACCTTAATGGATTTATCAGGCCGGAATTTATTCATACTATTTTATCGGAATTATAGGATTTGAAAATAGATATTGAAAAGATCTGTAAATCCTACGACGGGCCGGGAAAAACACAGAAACAGGTTATTAAGGATATCTCCTTTTCCATCAATCCTGGGGATTTTGTGATTATCTTAGGTGAATCGGGTTGTGGGAAGAGCACTTTGCTGAACATGCTGGCTGGACTTGAAAATCCGACCTGCGGCCGGATTCTGGTGGACGGCAGTCCCATTGTCGGCATCCACCCGTCACGTTCCATACTGTTCCAGCAGCCGGCATTGATTCCCTGGCTCAGTGTTAAGGAAAATGTGGCCTATGGCTGTAAAATCAGAAAGGACACCCAGGATCTGGAATACCGGGTAAGTCAATTTATAGAAATTATGGGGCTGACAGGTGCAGCGGAAGCCAAACCCAACCAGCTGTCATTAGGCATGGCCCAGCGGGTCTGCCTGGCCAGGGCTTTGGTGGGACATCCCCAGGTTCTGTTACTCGATGAGCCCTTTGCATCTTTGGATACCTTTACCCAGGCCCATATCCAGGAGGAACTGATCAATCTGTGGATGTCGGAAAGTTTTACAGCGGTCTTTGTCACCCATGATATCGATGAAGCCATACGCCTTGGCAACAAAATTGTGGTCCTGGCAGGTTCTCCTGCCAGCATCTCCGACATTTTTGATATTGATCTGCCCTACCCCAGAAACCAGCATGACCCTGTAATTAAAGCGTTGAGAACCGATATTCTCAATCGATTTAAAATCGCATATTCAGTTAAACGGAGACTGGCGGATGAAATTTAACCATGGAAAATCGGCATGCCTTGACGGCATTTCACGGCGAAATTTTTTAAAAACAGCAATACGGACAGCAGGTGCAGCCGCCTGTACCCCCATGGTATTTCCGCGCCTGGCAGCAGCAAAAAAAAAACCGTTAAAGATAGGTTATCTGCCCATTACGGATGCTACCCCCTTGCTTGTTGCATACAGTCTGGGCTATTTTTCCCATGAAGGACTTCATGTGGAGCGCCCGGTCATGGTGCGTTCCTGGAATATACTCTCCGAATCTTTTTTAACGGGCAAATTTGACTTGGTTCACATGCTTTTTCCCATCCCCGTATGGATGCGATTCAAGCAGAAGATACCTGTTAAAGTGTTGGCCTGGGATCATACGAACGGCAGCGCTGTCACCGTCAGAGCGGATTCCGGCATCAACCGGTTCGCAGATCTTTCGGGTAAACAGGTGGCCGTACCCTCATGGTACTCCATGCATAATCTGGTCATGCAGTTAGGCCTTCAGGTCCAGGGTCTTAAACCGGTAATTCGTCCGCCGGGCTCAAAGCTTGCCTCCCACGAGGTGAATCTGTTTATCCTGCCGCCCCCGGATATGCCCCAAGCGCTTTTAGGAAAAAAGATAGACGCATTTATCGTGGCAGACCCCTTCAATGCCCTGGCCCAGGAAAAGTTTTCGGCAAGAATCATGCGATACTCAGGAGATATTTGGAAAAACCATCCCTGTTGTGTCATCGTAACCAATGATCGTCTGATCCAAGAAAGCCCAATAGTAGTTCAAAAGGCCATAAACGCCATTGTAAGAGCCCAGGCGTGGTGCCTGCAAAATCCTAAGGAAACCGCCCACCTGCTCAGCAGAGACGGCGAAGGATTTTTGCCGGTAAATGAATCAGTTCTTCACAGGGTTTTCGGTGCCATTCCCGAAAAAGAACTGATTCACCCCCAGTGGAATGTAGAAAGAATCGGTTTTCAACCTTTTCCTTTTCCCTCCGCCACCCGATTTATTCTGGAACAGATGAAAAAAACCAAGGTTGAAGGCAACACGGATTTTCTGAAGACCCTTGATACAAACACAGCTGTTTCACAGCTCGTGGATGACCGCTTTGTCAGAAAGGCTCTGGACGACATGGGGGGGATGAAAAAATTTTGCCAGTGCGATATGGAGGATGTATTTACCAGGGAAGAAACCGTTGAAATCAATTAAAAAAAATCCCCAGGACAGAGCCGTACAGGTTGGGTTATCATCTTTTTTTACCCGGGTATGGTCGGGTTGGAAATACGAGCTGGCCGGGCTTGTTATGTTTGCTTTTACCTGGGCCGCTGTTACGCAGTTCGTCTTTACCCGCCCCGAACTATACCATTTTAAAGGATTTCTACCCGGCCCAACCCTTGCGGCCCTGGCAGACGCCTTTCAGCATCCCAAATTTTGGGTGTCAGTTTTTGCAAGTCTGCGTCGAATCGTCGTTGGCATCGCCATATCAGCAGTCATCGGCCTTCCATTAGGCGTACTAATCGGTTTTTTTACACGTCTTCGCAAGCTGACATATTCGCCGATTCAATTCGTAAGAATGATCAGTCCCCTGTCCTGGATGCCACTTGCATTGCTTTTATTTACAAGCTTTGAGTCCGCGGTTCATTTTTTGATTGTAATGGCGACAATTTGTCCTATAATATTGAATACAGCCGTTGGTGTCATGGACATTAACCCCCAGTGGATAAAAATGGCTTTGAACCAGGGCGCCGATAACGTCCAACTCATTCAAACGATTGTTATTCCATATTCCATCCCCCATATGATGACCAGCATCAGGCTGGCACTGGGGATTGCATGGATTGTTTTGGTTCCGGCAGAGTTTTTAGGGGTATCATCGGGCTTGGGCTATCTGATTAACGATGCCAGGGATACCATGGAGTACGACAAACTTATGGCCGTAATCATTGCCATCGGCATACTGGGATTTATATTGGACAGAGTTTTTCAGAAATTGCAGTACAGGTTCAGCTGGTCATGGGCCAGCTATGTTTAAAAAATATGATTTTTAATTTTTATATACAACATCTTTACAGGACATAAGGAGCATTTTATGGCGGTAGACCCGAATATTAAAATTGTTGTGGCAGATGATTCAGGCACCATGCGGATAATGTTCAAACAAATTCTGGGGAAAGCCGGATTTTCAAACCTTGTTATGGCGGTGAACGGTGCCGACGGCCTTGAAAAAGTAAAAGCTGAAAAACCTGATCTTGTTATATCCGATTGGAACATGCCCACGCTGGATGGCCTTGGGTTTCTCAAAGAATTAAGGGCCTCCGAGGAATTTAAGGACCTTCCTTTCATCATGGCCACGGCCCAGGCTGACATGGGCCAGCAGAAAGTCATCAAGGAAGCCGGGGGTAATGCCCATTGCCCGAAGCCGTTTAATGAAGACGAAATAAAAAAAGCGATTGAAGCGGCTTTCTCCGGAGGGATGAAAAAACAGCGCGTAACAAAAGAGAGAAGCATTATCGGAGGTCGCGTTGAGCTCAACGTTGCCCATATTCAGATCACAGATCACCTTGCTTTAGGTGCCCTGAAACACCGGATTAACCAAGGGGATGTGGAACCCCAGCACTTTGACCTGTCTACCAGCCTGATGGGTGGATGGAACCCCATACAGGAAGGACTTGAAAGCGGAGAAATTGACTGTGCCTTTGTTCTGGCTCCCATTGCCATGGATCTGTTTGCTTATGACGCCCCCATTCAGCTGGTCCTGTTTGCCCACAAAAACGGCTCCACGTTTGTACGCTCCCGGCATTATGATCACAGGTTTGACTCTTTGCAAAGTTTTTACAAATATAAGGTCGTGGATATTCCCCATAAAATGTCGGTCCACCACATGCTTGCACATAAATTTTTAAAAGAGCTGGGGCTCAAACCCGGTGTTCCGGGAAAAAAAGCGATCAATGTACGCTTTGAAGTGGTCCCCCCAATAAAGATGCCCGGCATTATGAAAGAAAATGAGGATGTGGGGGGATTCATGGTTGCAGAACCCGTTGCCACCAAAGCCATCAAGGGAGAAATCGGCGACCTGGAATTTTATTCAGCCACTCGCTGGGAGAATCATCCCTGCTGTATTGTGGCCATGCAGAAGGACTTTATCCAGAAGCATCCTGAAGCTGTTCAGGAGTTTGTATCCCTGCTGGTGGATACCGGCGAATATATTGAAAACGACAAGGCCCGGGCCGCGAATGTTGCGGTAAATTTCCTGGACCCCGAAGGTAAGATGGGCCTGAATCCCCAGGTGCTTCAAAATGTATTTTCCCAGCCCATGGCCATCCGCTGGGACGGACTCTATCCAGAAGCGGCAGATCTTGATAAAATTCAAAAATACATGCATGATGTCATGGAAATCGGCAAAATCATTGACCTTGAACGTTTTATTGAACCCAATTTTGCAAATATTGCATTCAATATATAAACTAAGGAGTTATGCATGAGAATTACAGATCCCCAAGTTATACTGAACGGAGAACAAGACCTCATTGCATCTGTTCAAAGAGATCTGGACCTTGATGCAGTCAAGGAGTTGCTCAAGGAACGCCTCACTGCCAGCGCGCTGTCGCCCAAAGGCGGCCGGATTGTTGTGCATGACAATAACGTGGCATTCAGGATTGATTATGAAATCAATCTGAATGGCAGCCTGCTTTTTGATCGGGACGGAAATCTGTTGGAAGATAGTGAAGGTTTGGCACCCGACCAAGATTTGCAGGATGATGATGCGCCTGAATCAAACTTGGATGATAATCTGTCCATTAACCTTCCCGATTATGATGATATAGCGGATATGTCGCCCGGAGAAAAAAATCAGCCGATGGACCTGGAATCGGAAACCCTGTCCGATGATACACAGGATGCCGAACCCGGACTGGAAATTGACGATCTTGAAGATGAATCTGCATTAGATCTGGACGACTCAGATAGCATTGAAGCAGAGGACGGTGATGAATTGATTGATGATTTACCCAAAGAGGATGATGAGGAAAATTTAAGCGTTGATGAACTGACGGATATTGGTCTGGACGATGGAGACAGTGAAACCGGCGAGGATATTGCGGATGACGATATCAGTGACCTTCTTCAGGAAAGCCGTAATTTTTGGGAAAACAAAAAAGAGTAATAGTGGAAAATACCACGGATTTCCTATAGGGAAACAAATTTTTCATGTAAAATTAATTAATTTAGCTTCCCCACCGCCTAAATGGATCGTATTTGCGAATCAAAAAAAATATTGCTGTGGATCAAACATCTTGTAAAAGCGTGTAAGTATGTATGAAGACAAAGACAAAACCATCCTGGTGGTAGACAATACCAAAGGCAATCTGGATATGGCTATCGCTATTCTTCAGGATTATGATGTAACCCCCTGCACCTCGGGGGCGGATGCTCTGGAAATAGTCAGAAAAAAACAGATCAATCTGATCCTGCTGGACAGTCTTATACCTGAAAAAGATGGATATCATGTCTGTAAAAAGCTTCAACAGAATTCAGGCACACGGGACATCCCCATTCTTTTCATGACGTCCAAAACCGATGAGGATAGCATTGAAAAGGTATATGAACTGGGCGGAGCTGACTATGTAACCAAACCATTCAAACCCGGAGAACTCCTGGCCCGGGTCGGAATTCAGCTTCAATTGCAGGACGTGATCAGCGAACTGAATTTTATATCCACCCGGGACGCTCTAACCGGTATATTCAACCGAAGGAAATTTTTTGAACTTGGAGAGACCTTGTTTAATGCGTCAGGCAAAGAATTGTATGTCCTGATGATTGATATTGACCATCTTAAAAACATCAATGATCGGTATGGCCATGGTGTGGGAGACATGGTTTTAAAAAAAGTGACCAATGTCGTCAAAGAAGTTCTGCCCCCGGATGCAGTATTCGGGCGCATGGGCGGTGAAGAATTTTCTGTCATGTATACGGCACAGACCCATGAACTGTCCATGGATATTGTTTCTGATATCCTGAAAACCGTTTCCCGGACCCAGATCCCCCTGAAGGATGGTAGTGCCGTATCCTGTACAATTTCCATTGGAATCGGACAAAAACATCCTGAATTCAACGCCCTGGACAGCCTGCTAAAAGAGGCGTATATGACCCTTTACGATGCCAAAGAGAGTGGTGAAAATCCCCGTATTTTTAGGGATCGATAGGGCTTTAGCCACAGCATATTGTGAATCAACGTTCCCAGCAACAGCCACAGGCTGCCCTCTTTTTATCAACACCCGGACCCAACTCACAACGAACTATAGGAGTATTATTATGGAAAAAACCGTATTATTCGCATTTCGGGGGGACCCCTTATGCTTTATCCACGTGCTTCTCAACGCCCTTGACTTAAAACAGCGGGGCCAGGAAGGACTCATTGTCCTTGAAGGCGAAGCCGTCAAACTTGTGGGCCCCATGTCCGAATCCGGGCATTTTTTAAACGCCCTTTACCAAAAAGCCAAAGACGCCGGTCTTATTTACGGCGCCTGCAAGGCCTGTGCAACCAAACTTGATGCCCTTGGTCCCATTGAAACGGAAGGCATTCCCCTGGTTGGGGACATGGCTAACCATCCTTCAATGGGCGCGTTCATCGAAAAAGGATACAAAATAATTACCTTTTAAGTCCAGAAGCATCAAATGACCGCAGGAACCCTCATTTAAATATGGCTGTTCCTGCGGCACATCATTCTATTTTATTTACCGCAGCATTTTTTGTACTTTCGTCCACTGCCGCAGGGGCAGGGTTCATTGCGGCCCACCTTGGTGGAAACAGCGGGTTTAGGCTTCACCATATCACCGATGGTAAATAACCAGGCATCGTCCTCCTTTGAAAAATGGCCAAGCTCATGGTGTTTTTGAACAATACCATCTGTCTGGTAGGTGGCTATGAATTCGACCGTACCGTCCTGGTCTTCGGAACAGCCGGCTTCTGTTGCAACAATTTCAAGACCCATCCATTCGGAATTTTGCGCCCATGTTTTTGTGCCGGCATGGTCGTACCCATCCCGGTGTTCCGGATGGGTGGTGTTAAAAATAAATTCCGTGTCAGCTGTTGTATAGGCGGTATAACGGGCCCGCATAAGTTGTTGTGCCGTCCGGGCAGGCTGTGTTCCGGTAATGACGGGCTCACAGCATTCGGCATAGGTAAGGTTGCTTCCGCAGGGACATTCTTCCATATTTACATTTCCTCCATGGAAATCAGTTAGTTTGAATCCCAGGGAAATATCACATGCGCCGCAGTCCGGCAATATTCATAATGCATTTTTCTTAAGTGGGTCTTAAATTTGTGCTTTTCCTGCTTGGGCCTGAATGGCTGTGATAGCCACGGTATTTACAATATCCGGTACTGTACACCCACGGCTTAAATCATTAATGGGCCGTTTCATTCCCTGGAGCACGGGGCCGATGGCCACAGCCTTTTCCGAGGCCCGCTGGACAGCCTTGTACGTATTGTTCCCGGTGTTCAGATCCGGAAAAATAAATACGGTGGCCCGTCCGGCCACCTGGGAGTCGGGCAGCTTGGTCATGGCCACAGCCGGGTCAATGGCAGCATCATACTGAATAGGTCCTTCTATGGGGAGATCCGGGGCTTTTTCCCGTGCCATGGCCGTGGCCTGGATCACCTTGTCCACATCTGCGCCGGTTCCTGAAGATCCAGTGGAATAGGAGAGCATGGCCACCCGGGGTTCAATGCCGAAAATGGAAGCTGTACCGGCCGATGTCACGGCTATCTCGGCCAGCTGGGAAGCTGTGGGGTTGGGGTTGACCGCGCAGTCGCCAAACACCAGGACTCTGTCTTTCAGGCACATAAAGAAAACAGACGACACAATGGAAGAACCGGGCCGCGTTTTGATGATTTGGAATGCCGGAAGAATGGTGTGGGCCGTGGTGTTCACAGAGCCTGAAACCATGCCGTCGGCATGTCCTGTATGCACCATCATGGTGCCGAAATAAGAAGGATCCGTCATGGTATCCCAGGCCATGTCCAGGGTCACCCCCTTGTGTTGGCGTGATTCAAAATAGGTCTGGGCATAATCGTCCAGCCAAGGGTCGGCATCGGGCTGGATAATCCGGGCCTGGGATAAATTCAGCCCCAACTCTTTGACCCTGCGTTCAACCGCATCGCTCTTGCCTAAAATGGTGATATCACAAAATGAGCGCCGCAAAAGAATATCAGCGGCTTTAAGAATCCTGTCGCTACTACCTTCGGGCAGCACAATATGCCGACGGTCCTTTTTTGCTTTTTCAATCAGGCTGTATTCAAACATTTGGGGTGTGATGCGCACCGACTTTCTGGCTGCCAGGCGTTGCCTGAAAGAAGCGGCATCCACATTTGCCTCAAAAACACCTAACGCCAAGGCAATGCGTTGGGGATCGTTCGGGGAAATTCTGCCGTAAATTTGGTCAATAGCCATGACTGCCGTATGGGTATCCATCTGGGTCAGCAGAATGGGCACAGGCAGTTCCTTCCATCCACGAATAAGCTGAATGATGGAATCTGGAATGGGAATGCCTCCGGTGACCAGAATGCCTGCAATATCAGGGTAGGCCATGGAAAGCCGGGAGGCAATGCAGGTAATCACAATACTGGACCGGTCCCCTGAAGTAACAACCAGGTCGTCTTTTTTAATGTGGACCAGAAAATTGGGGGCCAGCATGGCCGCAATCACACATCCTGAGATCTGGTTTTCAAGCCCCTGCCTGCCGTACAACACCTGTGCATCCACGGCGGGAATCAGATCCCTAAACGAAGGACGGCTCAACGCCTGGGTTTCAGGGATGGTATAAATCAGGACTTCGGGGCGGTCAATTGCTTTATCCAAAGCGATTTTCAGACTATGCAAAGAACCGGCTGCCACCCGGTTAACCATCACGGCCAGCACATCCACCCCTTTGTGGTATAGGCTTTCCAAAGTCAATTGACACGAGGTTATAACCTGTTCGGCATCCTTTTCATAGCCATCGGAGACCACCAGGGCCGGACATCCTATATCTGCTATGATTCCGGCATTGATATCAAATTCAAAAGCTTCGGAACCGGCTGTGAAATCAGTGCCCTCGCACAGGACAAAACGGCTTTTTTCTTCAAGTGCCTTATACTTGTTCAAAATGGTTTTCATCATCTCTGGCTGACGGCCGGAATTGACCATCTGCTTGGCCTCTTCCAAGGTATAGGCATAGGTTTGTTCATACTGCAGCCCAATGTTAAAATTTGAAAGCACCAAATCAATATCATGATCCCTGGTGTCTTTGGGGCTTGGGTTGATAATGGGTCTAAAAAAACCCACAATCCGGATATCTTTGAGCAAAAGCTGCATGATGCCAAGAACGATGAGGGATTTTCCGCTCCGGGTTTCGGTTGTCGTAATGTAAAGACTATTCGCCATAGAAGAACCCTTCATTCTCGTTATTTTAATAATATAGGAAATTTTATTCCCTTATATAGGTCAGCCGTCCGAAGGACGTTTATTTAGTCAATTTTATAAAACAGCAAATAAAATGCCAGGACAAAGGACAAAATTTATGACATTGGAAATCATTGGGGAGAGCCAACTGTGCCTGCAAACAGCTTTTTGAAATCCATAGACCGAGAAGAAAAAATTGTCAGGGTGTAAAAGAAACGGACACGAATGATGACTTCTTTTCATTCATGCATATCATTATTGATAAGTGGACTTTTGAATGAAAAACAGCCCTTATGACAGGCAACACAGGAGTGCATATATGGAAAAGACAACCGTTGTGTCAACCCTTAAAGCCGGATTTGAAAACAGTTTTGCAGCGCTTGAAAAAAAATTTTATGAACCAAGTATGCCTGAACCCGTAGATGCCCCTGTGTTGCAAAAATATAACCAAAAACTGGGCCGGGACATGGGTTTTAATTTTACCAAAGAGACGCCGGAACTGGCGGATTGCCTGGCAGGTAACCTTGTTTTTGCAGATGCAACCCCCATTGCCATGGCCTATGCCGGGCATCAATTCGGCAACTTTGTTCCCCAGCTTGGTGATGGCCGGGCCATTCTGATCGGAGAAAAACCGACCCCGGACGGCAGGCGCTTGAATGTCCAACTCAAAGGTTCCGGACGGACCCGATTTTCACGGGGCGGAGACGGCAAGTCCCCCCTGGGTCCGGTGATCCGTGAATACATTGTCAGTGAGGCCATGCATGCGTTAGGGGTGCCCACCACCAGGGCCCTGGCCATCGTATCCACAGGAGAACAAATCCTGCGTCCGGATGGAATCCATCCAGGGGGTATCATGACCCGGGTCGCATCGGGTTTAGTTCGGGTCGGCAGCTTTGAGTATTTTGCCGCCCGGGGCGATGAAGCCGCCATACGCATGCTTGCCGACTACGTGATTGCCCGCCATTATCCTGAAATTTTGGAAAAAAAAGACCGGTACAGACAATTTTTTTCTTTGGTTGCCATAATGCAGGCCCAACTTGTGGCCAAATGGATGCAGCTTGGATTTATCCACGGCGTCATGAATACGGATAACACCTCAATTTCAGGGGAGACCATTGATTATGGCCCCTGTGCCTTTATGGATTATTATGACCCCGACATGGTCTTCAGCTCCATTGATACCATGGGACGATACCGTTATGCCAATCAAAGCGCCATCATGAAGTGGAACCTGCACTGTCTGGGCATTTGTTTACAAACGCTGGTGGGAAAGACAGATGAAGAGGCCATGGATGTGATTGATGCCACCCTGGCTGAGTTTGAACAGGAATTCCTTCACGCCCAACGCGTTGGTATGCTTAAAAAAATCGGGATAGAAAATCCTGGTGACCAAGATTTTTCCCTTCTTGGGGAACTGCTTGCCGTCATGCAGAACCAAAAAGCCGATTTTACCCTGACGTTTCGCTATTTGGCCGATCATATCAGGCAAGGTTCAGCTATGACACCCCAATTTCAAGGACTTTTCAACACGCCGAATGCGGTTGCCGCCTGGCTTAAATCATGGCAGCTGCGGCTGGTTAAAGAAAATAGTCCTGAAGTTATTCAGGCAAAAATGAATCGGGTCAATCCCCTTTTCATTCCCAGAAATCACCGGATTCATAAGGCGATTGAGGATGCGGAAGCCAGAGATGATTTCAGTCAGCTACACCTGCTGACAACGCTTTATGAAAATCCCTTTACGGAACAGCCGGATTTCACAGATTACGCCCAAGCGCCGATCGTTGAAGAACGGGTAACCCGGACCTTTTGCGGCACCTGACGTAGAATTTATTCACCGCTGAACAAATTATTGAAAATAGTTGTTATTTCATCTATTCACTTGACAAAGCAGGGGGTTCTATTCCATTCTATTAATAATTTCGTATTTATTTTTAAAGTTTAAAGTCAGTTATTAAATCAACGCCCTTCGGGCGTGCTGATCGCTGTCAGCTATTAGGAAATGCAATTTCCTATACTATTAACTTATTTTCATGGTTTGTTGTGGGGTGAGCCTGGGGGGTGATAGACTAGGTTAGCCCATGGCTGTTCTATCCTAAACCGAAAGGTGAATTCCTGTGAATAACGATAAAAAATTTACGGTAATGGTGGTAGATGATGTCCAGGAAAATATCGATATTCTCGCTACGGTTCTAAAAATCCAGTATAACGTAAGCACGGCCATGGACGGTAAATCCGCTTTGGCCCACATTGCTAAGGAGCCTCCTGATCTGATCCTTCTGGACATCATGATGCCGGGAATGGATGGTTTTAAAGTCTGCCGACAACTTAAAAGTCAGGCCGAAACCCAGGATATTCCCATTATCTTCCTGACGGCCAAGACTGATGGGAAGAGCATTGTGGAGGGATTTCAGGCCGGTGTGGTGGATTACATCGGCAAACCGTTTAATGTGACCGAATTGCTGGTGCGCGTGAAGACACAGCTTGAGCTGAGCCATTCGCGAAGGGAAATGAAAAAAATAAATGCAAGACTGGAACATCTAACGATTCATGACGATTTAACAGGCCTTTATAACACCCGTTATCTCTACGATGCGCTGTACCAGCTTATTGAACGCAGTAAAGCTGAAAACAGATCCTTTGCCCTGCTCTTTATGGATATTGATAATTTTAAACATGTTGTGGACACCTACGGGCATCTGAACGGCAGCCGTGCCCTTCGAGAAATTGCCGAAACCATCATGGAATCAATTTCAAAACCATGCTACGGCGTGGCATATGGTGGAGATGAATTTGTCATCGTATTGCCGGGATTCAATAAGGACCAGGCAATAAAAACAACCGAAAGCATTCGTACCCGGATGAGAGAGACAACGTACCTGAGCAATGAGGGGTGTAACGTAAAACTGAGCGCAAGCTTTGGCATTGCAGTCTACCCTGACGATGCAACAGAAGTCAAAGCGCTGCTCAAGCTGGCCGATCAATTGATGTTCAAAATAAAGGAATCAAGCAAAGACGCCATCGGTTGCCTTTCCAAAGCATCCGGTTCTAATCGGCCCCAGCCCCCCAGTTCCTTGATAAATTAACGCCCTTCGGGCGGGCTGACAGCTGATAGCTGTCAGCTATGTGGTATTGCACACGATTTAAGATCATTCATAAAAAGACTTGATCAGCCCCAGGACATAGTCAATATCTGCATGGGTATGGCAGGCATTGATTTGAAATCGTATGGTTTCGTCTCCCTTGGGAACAACGGGAAAGGTTAAGCCCACCACCAGCACACCGTTTTCGTAAAGAAAATTTACCAGATCATGGGTTCTGTCGGTATCCCTGACCATGAGAGGTACTACGGGATGGGGTCCTTTAATTGATTCAAGGGCCATCTGCTGGAGACCGTTGCGAAAAGCTGTGGTTATTGTTCCTAAATGATCCAGAAGATCCAGGCCCTGGTCACTGTCACAGATATCAATGGCAGCCAGGGCGGCAGCACAGTCTGCAACGCTCAAAGGATTTGTATATATATAGGTATCTGCCTTTTGGCGAACCGCTTCAATCATGGTATCACTTGCGGCGATAAATCCCCCGTTGACCCCAAAGGCTTTGCCGAAGGTGCCGACAATGACGTCGGGCCGGACGCCTGTATGCTCGCTGGTTCCCCGGCCTGTCGCGCCATAAGCCCCGATGCCGTGAGAATCGTCCACAACGGTTATAACCCCGTCCTTAAACTTGTCTTCATAGGGTTTGCAGATATTAAGAATTTCGTCAATGGGCGCAAAATCGCCACGCATGGAAAAAATACCGTCAAAAATGACCACGACACGTTCGATGTCCGGGGTCACCGCATCGAGGCAGCGTTTTAGATCTTTCATGTCATTGTGTTTAAAAATACCTTTGTTGCCGGACGGGATATTTGAAATACGCATGGCCCTGATAATGGAATTGTGATTGAGCTGATCCCCAATCCAGTGCGTTTTGGCACTTGAGATGGACAAGGCAAGGCCACAATTGGCCGTATAGGCCGAGTTGAAAATTTTTGCACAAGGCAAGCCTGTAAATTCTGCAATTCGCTTTTCCAATGCCGCGTGGTAACAAAATGTTCCGTCAATAAATCTTACCGCACCAGGGCCTACACCAAATTGCCGGGTTGCTTTATCTGCCGCCTGGATAAGCGCCGGATGAGCGGATAAAGACAGATAAGAGTTTGAATTTAGCCGGATATATTCTTTGCTGGAGCCTTCAAGCCGGTATCTTGGGCCGGAATCGTTTTTTGGGGGAATCCATTCCGTGATAATTCTTTCAGGGGCTTTTGCCCTGCCTTCAGCGGCCAGAGCGACAAGCTCGTTTTGAAGGCTTTTGTCCAATTTGTCTGTTGTCATATTAAGGCCCTATTTTTTTATGATTGTTATATGAGAGTCTGTGTAGCCCACAGAGATCTTTCAAACTTTGTTGTGGGCTGAACAATGATGAAAGATCAGGTCAGCCCGTGGCTGCTAATCCCAATCCAGTATCACTTTTCCTGAATGTCCCGACCGCATAACATCAAAACCTTTTTGAAAGTCAGTGTAATGGAACCTGTGGGTAATCAGAGGGGAAATATCAAGGCCGCTTTGAACCATGGCCGTCATTTTATACCAGGTTTCAAACATCTTCCGGCCATATATCCCCTTGATGGTGAGCATATTAAAGACAACTTTGTTCCAGTCCATGGGAATTTGGTCAGGCAGAATGCCTAGAAGCGCGATTTTCCCGCCATGAAACATGTTGTCCAGTATGGCGTCAAGGGCTGATGGGCTTCCGGACATTTCCATGGCCACGTCAAACCCCTCTTTCATGCCAAGTTCCTTTTGTACCGTGGCAAGGCTTTCTTTTTCCGGATTAACGGTCCGGGTGGCCCCTGCTTTTTGGGCAAGCCCCAGACGAAAGGGGTTAATGTCCGTAACCACAATATTTCTGGCACCTGCATGTTTTGCAATGGCCGCCGCCATGCATCCTATGGGACCTGCGCCTGTGATCAATACATCTTCTCCAAGTATGTCAAAGCTTAAAGCGGTATGAACAGCATTTCCCAGGGGGTCAAAACAGGCAAGAACGTCCAAGGAAATTTTTTCATCACAAAACCAGACATTGGTGACCGGGATGGATAGATACTGGGCAAAGGCACCGGGACGGTTGACGCCCACGCCTTTTGTGTCACGGCACAGATGACGACGCCCGGCAAGGCAGTTTCTGCAGTGGCCGCAGATAATATGGCCTTCCCCGGAAACCAGATCCCCCGGCTTGCAATCTTTTACATGGGA
>Ga0193963_1000390_pt1 | contig 23187 bp, 18 predicted proteins | sample FB_6_MG_FD_140359 | JGI IMG/M metagenome (GOLD analysis project Ga0193963, IMG submission 140359) | Microbial mat bacterial communities from the Broadkill River, Lewes, Delaware, United States - FB_6_MG | ecosystem: Environmental > Aquatic > Freshwater > River > Microbial mats | place: USA...
GTTAAAGAAAAATGCCGAAACTGGCTCAAAGGTTTTACTGACCTGGTTATGGCTATTGCCTGTGGATTGCACAACTTGAGACTGAGATTCCGTCCTTGGAAAAAAATTTCGATCCAAGATATGTAAAATCGATATAATGTCTAATATATTAAAAGCAATTCTTGCTTTTTGTTATCCGGGATGGTTAATCTCCAATACTTTTGATTTCCCCAGAATCAACTTTATTCGTTATATTAATTTAGTGAACTTTTTATTGACTTATGGCGAATCGAATACTAAAAACAATAAAAATGCAACTATTTTTTAGTTGCACTATTACAATACGGAACTTATAATGGGTAAAAAGCAGAAACTTCTTGAGCGACTATATTCAAAGCCAAAGGACTTCAAGTGGGGAGAAGTAACAACTCTGCTTACTGGGTTAGGCTATAAAAAGATTGAAGGAAAAGGATCAAGAGTTAAATTTTTCCGCAAATCTTCCCGAAGTTTGATTGTCATGCATAAGCCTCATCCTGGTGATATATTGAAAGAGTATCAAGTGAAGAATTTAATAAGCCACATAAAAAGTGATGAATAGGAGGTACTTATGGAAACAATGAAGTACAAAGACTTTCTTGGTTCTGTAGAGATTTGTTTAAAGGACAAATGCCTCCACGGAAAGATTCTTTTTATTAATGATTTAGTTACATATGAAGCTGCAGATTTGAATTTAATCAAAAAAGAATTTGTAGAAGCTGTTGATGATTATATTAAAACCTGTGAATCGCTCAAAATTGAGCCATTCAAATCTTTCAGCGGTTCTTTTAATGTTCGTATCGGTTCTGAGCTTCATCAAAAATTGGCCACATACGCCGTAAAAAGTAATGAAAAAATTAACACTGTTGTAAAAAATGCTATCAAAGAATACCTAAATGAATCGGACTCTTCCCAGGAGGTACATACCCATCATACGACTGTTAATGTTACCATTGAAAAATCTCTTGAAGAATTTACATCTGAAAAAGAGAGTATGGAGAATGCTCAAGTAATTGACTTTCAAAAATATGCAAATTAATAACGAGGATAGTTATGGACTCGACATTATTTCTTGATTCAAAACTGCTTAATTTTACTGTTCTTGAAACTTCAGCGAGAAAACTGCCTGAGCCTAAGTCTTCAAAAACTGATAAAAACACTAAAATAAGCATACAAATGGGACTATCCATTGATGATAAAAAAAAAGGCCCTGGCCACGAAGCTATCTATGATGTAGTGATCAAATGTCTCACGAAAGATGATGAGCCCACATTGTTTTCTCTTAAATACAAAGCAAATGCTATTTATGAATTTAAAACAGAGGCTGAAGATTTGGATGACATCTTAAAAAATGAAAGTAAATATTTTTTTCGAGAACTCTATAACCTATCTCGAGATCACTTGAATGATACATTGGATAGATTAAAAACCAATTTCAGGGTACCACTATCCATTCCCACCGAGTTTGAAATGTCCATAACTAAAGACTAAGGAAGGATCTGGACAATAGCCTGGACATTGCTCTATTTTATGCCCTGTTAAATTCCCTTTTCAGGAGAATGGAAAGGCAGGAGTCTACATTAAACTCTTTATTCTCCGAAAGTCAGTCAAAATCAATTTAATAGAACATAAAATTGACTGAGCACCCATGGTGTAATCAATCCGCTCCCAATGATTTCAGAAAGGTGCGAAATGGCAGAAGCAAGGCTCTGTGCTTTTGTTATTCGTCGGATTGGTGCGCCGGCTCAACCACATAGATGGGGGCAGAGGTTTTTTCCGATGTAATAAAGATATTCCCACTGGTTTGGTCAAGCCCCAATGCCTCACGCTGGACCATGGTCTTGGAAGGGTCCGGCAGGGTGATCTGCAGGGGCGACTTTGAAAACGCCAGATCCCAGGTCTGGTCCGGGGTGCGGGAATATACATAGGCGTGCTTGTAGGTCAGAATGTAAAGGGTGGTTCCGTCGGCACTGATATCCATGGCCGTAGGCCGGGACCGGTATTTCCCATAGGCTTGCTTTTGGTCTTCCGGGGTGGGCCCGGGGATGTTTCTGATTTTGGCCACAGCCCTGGCCGTATACATGGATTTTTTGCAAGGCATGTCCAGGGGCAGTTCATATAGAACAGGTTCGGTGCTGCGCTTGCTCAGCAGGTAAATTCTCTGGTTTGCCGCATCAACAGCCACGGCTTCGCAATCCAGTGGACCGTTTTCGTAGATGAATTTCATCTTCCATTCAAGTTGAAGTACGCCATTGCTTTGGCTGTCAGGTAACGGTTCTTTTACGCAATAAAGCGTATTAAAGGGGCGCGTCGACCAGTTGTCTCCCACATCCGCAATGACAAGGAAATCTTCTCCCCTGTAACGGAACCCGGCAAGGTCTTCCCAGTCCCAGTTCGTTGCTTCGTCAACTTTATATGTTTTAAGCAAAACCCCTTTGGTGGAAAGGCCGTAAACCTCAGGGGGATTGCCACTGTCAGTGATGGCCCACAACAGCCCGGGGTTTTTCCGGGAAACCCCAAGGCCGGAGATCTCAGTTAATTCAGATGATGTGATGCGTCCGCAAGGAACCGCATCCTTATATTTTGCCGGTGACGGTTGACGGGGCGTGTCCGCCGGACAGGTCCCCCAGAACAACAGGATTGCAACGCCTGCAGCCAGGGCCGGGATGAACAGGTGCTTCATTGGGTCTTCCTTTTTTAATAATGCTTCATAAGATCAAGAGCCCGCTTAAGTCTTTGGCAGAAAAATTGGATGCACGTTTTTCTGAATGCAAGACCCTTGAAATATTCCTGTGCCCCGCAGGTGATGGTGGGGCAGTCCACTGCCATTCCCATGTCTTCAAATATGGTACGCCAGCTCTCCTTGTCGCCCATAAGGTCTGCTTCCACATGCATGCCGGCCAGAAACATCATGGGGATCAGGCGAATCCGGGTAAACGGTGTCCGGGTGTGGTTTTTTTTAATCTGGTTGGCAACGCTTTGGATATTGGGAACCCCTTCAACCGTGGCGGCATAAACATTGTCATACATACCCGAGACAAGCTGACTGATGCCCATATAGATCGTGTTCACCGGATCTGCCGCCAAGGGGGTGCCGTGCAGGGCAAGCAGGTTGATCTGGTTTTCCCCGGTGAGAAAATCCGGTGACACCTCTTCCAGGACCGATTCGATAAAATTCCACCGGTGGCACAAGGTTTCTCCCAGTACCACCCGCAGTCCGGGAAAATATAAAGAAGACTCCTGGACCTGCTGGTACTCTGTGCCGGGAAAAACATGCAAGGGCTGAACAACGGCTTTGCGGTACCCGTCAGACTCCACTTTGGCCAGGGTTTCCAGGAGACTTGGCAGCCCTCTTTTCCGGCGGATGATTTCGGATGTATATGCCCAGTATATTTGATGGTCGGCAAAAGTTTCGGCAATCTGGGCTTCAACATCGTCCATGGCGGCTTGGCCCTTGGTAGAAGAGCCAAAGGTTGCAATGATGATTGCCGGGTGATCCTTGAGTTTTGGCAGCCGCATTTTGCGGCCGATGTAACCATGCTGATGCATTGTAATATCCTTTTTATATTAAAGTTCCAATAGCTTTTTAAGTTACTTTTATGCTTTGTTTCGGGTTGAGTCTGGATTTCGATAGACCAGGTCGCCATGACTGTCAGAGGATGTTAATATTTAGGTTTGCACAACAGATTCATTATCAGTTTAATCAGAGTCCCTTTTTGCTTTGGATCGGATTCTGCCACCAGCAGGGTCAAGGCCGCAAGCCCGGTGTCATTTATGACCGGCAAACCGTTTGCGCTTATTAGGCGTCCGTTGCGGTGGAGAAAATCCACGAATAAAAATGCGCCGCTTCTCTTGTTGCCGTCAATAAACGGATGATTTTTTACCACAAAATATAACAGATGGGCGGCCTTGCTTTCAACGGTGGGATAGGCAGGCTCCCCGAATACGGTCTGGTTGAGATTGCCGAAAATAGACGCGATGCTGTCAGGTCGGGACATGCCGGCGAACAATTCAGATGCTTCTCCTTTTGTCATCAATTGTTTTTTCAGCTCCAGGATGGATGCCATGGCCTCTTGGGGTGTGGGAAGCGTACCGCCGGAAATCCCCGCCGGACTTTTCAGCAAGCCTTCGTCGTATTGCTGGAGCCACAGAAACGTGTGGGTGTACCGGTCCATGATATCGATCAGTCCCCGGCCCATGTCCGTGGCAAGGGCCGGAGACTGGGCCGCCTTTTGAATCAGGGCGAGGGCTTGCTTTAATTCTGCAGCGTTTTCTTCAAAGCGTTTTTGATTGACGGCATAACCTTGAACCAGATACTCTTTCAGCCGCCCGGTGGCCCAGATACGAAACTGTACCCCCCGTTTGGAATTCACCCGGTATCCCACGGAAATTGCGGCATCCAGGTTGTAATGCTTGATCTGTCTTTTGACCCGTCGAATGCCTTCCGTTCGAACTACTAAGAAAACCTTAGCAGTTGAATTTTGATCCAGCTCCCCGGCTTTATAGATGTTTTTCAGATGCATCAGCACATTCTCAGGCGTGGTGCCAAAGACCTCCCCCATCTGACGCTGGGTCAGCCAGACCGTGTCCTGTTCAAACCGGACATCCACACAGGTTTCCCCGTCCGGGCTCTGGTAGATCTGAATGCGGCTGTCATCGGTCATTGGCTTATCCCTATACATAAATGCCCCTTAGGCAGTCATCGGCAATGGACCAGATAAAGAATACAATCTTGTTGTGTACAACGTGATTCATCTATTTTGCTCCAGGTGGGCCGTATATTAAATAATTGGGCCGGAATGAAAATAATGGCAACCGAGTTTCGGCTAACATTTATCATTCGCTTGTGTACTAGTACAAGGTTTAATTTTAGCCCAACGTTGTATAACATTTTAAGGACGCTTCCCGAACCGGATGGCTGATGGATTCGGTTCGGGAAATAAACAGATAACTGATATAAGGTAACGGATTTGAACTGATAACATCAAGTTATACCCGAATCACGCATAGGTATTTGGCTCGGCACTTTAAGGTTGATGAAAGGGAAGATAATAGGAAGTCAAAAGCATCAGGTATCCAGGGGCCATGGCAGAACATGGATCAGGCGCGCTGTCATGGCATGTCTGCTCATATTCCAAGCATGGATTGGATCTTCAGCCCATGCCCGGGTATCCGTATCAAAGGATATTGAAGCCCCGGTTGACAAGGCCGTGGATACCCGCCAGGCCGACCCCGTCGGCCCGGGAAAAATGGGACGCTTAGCGCCTGAAGCTTGCGGAGGAATATGACCGCTTGAAGGCGGAAAATGAACAGCTTGCCTTTGCCAATGGGCATCTGACCCAAAGGCTTGGGGACCTGGACCGTGAAAGCGCTGGGATATTTGACGTGGCAGAAAATCAATGGAGCACCCTGGACAAAACCCGTGTGCTGGCCATTGAGGCGGTGGTGGAAATGGCGGCCAAACACCGGCCCATGGAAGTGGTGGCCCTGCCCCTGGGAGCCATTGTTCCGGAAGGGGGGGGGATCAGATCGATACCTATCTTGCCGGGCAAAGCGCCTGAGCCCAAGGCAATGGTGTCAGCCACAAAAATTGTATAGAAGCAAATTCAAAGGTCTACCATTGTCAGGCAGAATCTGTCAGTGTAATTAAACCCCAACCTGCCCAAGCTGTCCAACAGTATTGCCCTGGGCTCGTTATCAAATTTTTCCATGGAGAAGATCCGAACGATGCAGGCCGCCGAAGAAATTTGATGGCGTCGTAAAAAGTTTTTCGCCTACTGGGTTATGGTGCCTGACCAGACGCCATGCCTTGTAGGCGAAGATTTTTACTTCGCCATCGGTTGGCCTTTTTACGGGTTCATAAACGTTCAAAGGCAGGAAAAAATATCCTGCCTTTGAATTTAGTTCAAACCATATTTGGCATTACCATGCAATGGCATACCAGTTTGCTAAAGCACCGATCAGCAGGAACAGGCCAACGGCGATCATGGCATATCCGAATATAAAAAAGACCGTTTTCTGGGGCGTCCCCGCCTCTGCCACCAGCATTCCATCCAATTGTCCGGATTTTTTCAGTCTTTCAATCCATGTCGGTTTTTCGTGCTGGACCGTTTCAAAATCGGCACTTCCTTCAAACATGGTCCGGTCCATTGGAAAATTATGACGCCTGAGATGGGCGATAAAAAAGTGGATAACAAATACATGGGCCATGGCAAGCAAGGCTTCAATCCGATGTATCCAGAGGGCGACATTTAATCCCCAGCCTGGCATGTAACGGGTTGCAACCAATGGAAACGCCATTATCATTCCGGTGATTCCAATGACAGCCATACCCCAGAACACAGCCCAGTAGTCAAATTTTTCCCAATAGCCCCAGCGATCAAATCGCGGCATTTCTCTAAGTCCCAGAAACCAGCCGATATGCGCGAAAAAATCTGTGATATCCTTTGGACGCGGCAACAGAGAATCCGGTCCTAAAATATTCCGGAAATTCGTTTTGGTTAAGAGGTATAAGGCATGGACAATGAATCCTGCGCTCATAAAAAATCCAGTGTACTTATGAATCACCAGTGCAGATTCATACCCGCCGAACAAACCAGCAAGCCATCTTCCCCAGTCGGAAGTGATATACAGCCTGGCGAGACCTGTGGCGCTAAGCAGCATAAATGATATCATCAGCAGAGAATGAAAAAGGCGCTGAGTAGGTGTAAAGCGTTTTATTCTTTTTTGGGTATCACTCATTTCCGGTCACCTCCTTTTTTTGAAAGAAGTTCCCGCAATCCCCACAAAACAGTATGCGGCAAGAAGACCACAAAGGTTCCCACGGCAATGGCGATCATTATCCAGACGGCATAAAACAAGACCGGAAAGGTCTTCAGCGTTCCGACCATTAATGGATTGGGTTCGTGAACCACATATCCTGCAAATGAAGCGCTGGCGCCTTCGTGGCATTTCGAACACACGTATGCATGTCTTCTGATTGGATTCATAGGAGAAAAATAATGATCCATGCTGGCAATCGGTTCCCCGCCGTGACACTGCCGGCATGTCAGATTGGCCCGCACAGTGTGAATTCCTTTTGTCTGTTCAACATGACATGCCTCACACCGCCTGCTTGCATAGAACTTGATTCCGGCATGTGAATCCGATAACCGCGATGTGTTCCGGACCGTTGCTGCTGTCGGACTGTATGTGAAGATCCCCTTTCGAACTCCGGGGATCTCCACAAACGGTTTCTGACGCTGAGGTTTAGCTTCATATTCTTCATAATACCCGGTACTTTCTTCAAATTGCTTATACCGCATTATGCTGGAAGCCACTTCCTCTTGTGCCAAAATCATTGAAGGGGAGAGACCGAAGGCTAAAAGGATACCAGTAAGTATGAGCGCGTAAGACAGTTTTTTTTGCGTCATATCAGGCTCCTTATTCATCTACCTCGTATATTTGTATTCAATTGATTCTATGGGTTGTCCAATCGGTTTCGGCAGTACGGACAATTTTTTCCACTTTAACTGCAGCTCTTCCAGATTGTCGTTTTTATGCTTGTGACAGGTCTGGCATGAGTTCGGCACTTTGGGGTTTTTTAACGTGTCTTCGGGTAATAAGGCTACAAACACATGGCTGTGAATATCACCCGATTCTGCACTCTTTGCAATTCTCGGCATATGACAGCCGATGCAATTGGCAAATGAATGGATAGAGTGGGCCATGTTGTTGTTGACCTGAATGTGACATTGAAAACACTGTGCAGATCCGGGTTTTGTCGTCTGTGATCGTGTCTGGGGCATACCGACCTGATGAACATAGTGGCACGAGGTACATGTCACGCCCTCTGTTGCATGTTTGGATTGCTGCCAGTCAATAAACTGCTGGTGGTGGCCCTTTGAAAATTCATTGGCATAGACGTGTTTGACATCTCCTTTTTCGAATGAAGTCGATTGATAGTAAGCAGCCAACGCTTTGCCGGGCGCGTAGCCCACAGGCCATCCCGAACCTTTTTCCATAACGGATTTGCCCCTGTTATGACAAGATCCGCAGATCTGGGCAGCCACTCCCATGGTCAGCTTGGCGGGATTGACAATGGTGTTGCGTTTTTCAAACACTTTTGTTTTCGGGAGCGCAGCATGCCAGGACCCCTTACCGTGACACGCTTCACATCCGACACCGGGTTCAATAAACGTCTGGTTCGCAATGTCCATACCGGTGGCATGGCATCCACCGCATTTTAAGCCCCATGGGCGTTTATCCCAATCGTTCTCATGGTAGTTAACCCATCTATGGGTTTCTGCATTGTATTGTATGGGAGAAATATAAAGTGTCCCGTCTTTTTTAACGATAAACCGCTGCTTCCACTGGCTGCCAATGGTATATAGGATTTCGTCTTTTTTGGGTACATAGATTTGATCCGCAGGAACTTTCAGCTTGTCGCCTAGTTTGGCTAAGTCCTCACGAATCTTTTTTTCATCAATCGGAACGATAATCGCATCTTCATTCTTTTTGGCGTCCTGAAGCATTCGGCTGTGCAAGGTCATTTCCCAAGAATCAAAATGTTCCAGATGGCACCTTTTGCATGTGTCCGAGCCCACAAACTCTTTTGGCTGTGATGTGACTGAGGCAACATCCACAACCGGTTCGGATGAACATCCCCAGAGGGCCAAGGTAGAAAGCCCTATCAACAAGAGGCCTGTCATGGTCTTTTTCTTCATACTTCCTCCCTTTATATTGTGAGAAACGCGTTTTTCTTTGTTTGTCAAGACATAACGAATGTCAAACACTTGTGGGAGAACAACTCTGATCATCAGGCCATTCCCTATTTTGAATAGAAATGTCCTGTCTCAGTATAAGAGTTCAGATTGAGCGCTGGCCTGGATGCCTTGATTTTATGAGCATTGATACGAAATAATTTTATATTACATCGTTGTAATTTTAATTACAACAGTAAAAAATCAATCTCACTACTTCCCTGGAAGGGAGCATGTCGTCTGTTATTTAAGCTAAAGAACTTGATTGACGAGACGTTGACTGCTTATGATACTGATGGTGTCAGATTCAAATATTATGGGTGCCCTTTGATTCTCTCGCAAAATACTCCAGCACTTGTTTTTTTCGAGTCTATAGGGTAATGCAGGCCGCAGATGAGTATAATTCGGTCCTTTAAATTCTCAATTGCTTTACATCAAATATTTCCTTATCATAAGATTTTATGGTAAGAAAATTGTATGAATGAAAAAGGCAGAGTTTTTATTTTTCGCAAAACTTAGGAATAATATAGGTAACAGATGTCAATAAAATTTTGCACCCAGTGCGGCCATTCCATGATCCGCCAGATCCCCCAGGACGATGACCATGTCCGGGCGGTGTGCGCCTCATGTGGCCATGTTCACTATGAAAATCCCAAAATGGTTGTGGGCACGATTCCTGTTTTCCAGGACAGGATTTTAATGTGCAAACGCAATATTGAGCCCCGAAAAGGGTGCTGGACCCTTCCTGCCGGATATCTTGAAAATGAGGAATCCGTCCAGCAGGGTGCCGTTCGAGAGACCTTGGAGGAGACCCGTGTCGAGGTCCGAATTCTATCGCCTTACAGGATGTTCAATATACTTTTTGTGGACCAGATTTATCTGATGTTCATTGCTGAACTATTATCCCAGGATTTTGGTCCCACCACGGAAAGCACGGATGTTCGGCTGTTTTCCCAATCAGATATTCCATGGAACGAAATTGCTTTTGATGTCATCCGTGAGACCTTGGATGACTATTTCAAGGACCGTGGCAATGCCGGACATCATGCATTTAAACCCCAGGATTTTGGGTTTAAGATCAAGGACCTTGAGTTTTCGCCGGGCAGTGGCGGCGTGATAGCCGATACCTCATTTTAACAGGCTGGCTGTAAGATTTTTATTCTGGGTCCAGGGTAACAGGCTTATTGCCTTTTAATATGGCGTTTGTCCCTGAATAATATCCGGGCGCGGCGGGCTGCCCTGGTCTATCAGCACCAGGTTCAGCCCACAACGAAAGTTGAAAGATCCTTGTGGGTTACGCAGACTTTCTTATGAACCAAAACTGTCGGTAACTGAGTTCGCCTAACGATTCTATAATTTATCCTCTCAATCGGAACTTCAAAAAGTCTGTCTTTTTTAAAGGATGTGCAAGCAAAACTTTTTAAGGGGGTGGGATAATGATCTGGTTATATCTAGTTTCATTGGCGAGTGCATTGCTGATGTTTGTTTTATCAAGTATCAAATTTTCCATTGTTGGCTTCCGAGGTGCTGAATCTCCCTTGGGGTTGGTTAGTTTTGTTGTCGGGGGGCTGTTTGTTTTTATCTTTTACTGGGTAAAGTTCAATGAATGGGCTGGGAAAGGTCAGTCCCCTCAGGGATTTCGACCACGGCCGGTAAGGTATTTTACAACCTGGTATCGATATCTTGCCTGGAGTTCTTTTTATGGAATTATGATGACGGTTGCCTATGCGCTTTTTATGTTTTTTCCGGCGCAGATAATGCAATTCATATCGCACTATCAACAGATAGAAGTGTTTAAGTTTTTATACGATTTTTCGTTAGAAACAAATCTCTTAAATAATAGTACCGATATGATGGTGCCCTGGGTCATAATTCTCATCACTTTTGTGTGGTCTGGAATGGCTCCCTGTGCTCAGATTGAAAAACGTATTAGGCTGTATTTGCAGGATAATGCATCTATCCCATCACAGGCCCGGCAATTGATAGATGCCTTTGAGGATGATGAAACCAACTTTTCACCAAACGAAGAAGTGAGGGATACAGTAATCAAAAAGATGGCTCCCAACATATTGGAGCCTAATGATTTTAATGATCCTGGAAATTCATTATGGTTTCATTATGCCAGGGTCATCTATCTTTATCATGTGCTGGTAAGACTTAGCCGTTCAAAAATTTTTTCAAAACTCAAGGAGCGGTATCTTAATGAATTCAAAAAACTTGATGCCTCTATTGAACAGCTGCAAAATGACGTTCAGCAACGAGTAGACGATATTCGGGAGCTTTGCTTTGGGGGAACACAACAGCATTTTACCCTCAGAACGGCTGAAAAACAGTTGGAAAAATATCTTAACCCGCTTGAAGCATCAAACCCAGACCAGAAAGCATCAAGAGCAGAAAAGGCGTTTTTTTCCCTCCAGAACAAAGAATTAAAAAATAACCTTGATGCCGTTTCCCGTGATGTGATTCAGCTGATTGTCTGCAGTGTGCTGGTCGTGGGCTTTTCAAGAGATGCCAGAAGAGATCTGCTTGGCAGGTTCGGGCTTGTGAATACCGACAAGTTTGTCGGCTACCACCTTGATTGGCAGACCATGACCCTGGCCGCAGGGGGGGCGGTTGGTATCGTAAGTGTGTGTACAATTGTGTATCTGATCTGTCAAGCGGTGTTTGTAGGGGAGATCCTCGGCAAATCCGCCATAATACCCAGTGGTCCGGCAGCGGCCGTTATGTGGTCCCTTTATGCCGGTTTTATGCATTCAATCGCCATAGGAGGTGGATATTTCATGCAGCAGGCCCTTGAGATAAACCGCCAAAAATATACCGAAGGAGAAATGTTGCCGCTGGGGATGGGCGTGCAATTAGCAGAAGCCTTATTGGTTGCATCATTTGGGTTCATTTTAAATGTTATATTTATCGGGCTGATACTTTTTTCTCAAAATAAGGGAACAGATTTTTCCGCTAACCTATGGTGGGCAGGCGTACCAAGTGTGACGGCTTTTTTTGCAGCGCTGTATACCCAGAACACACAGCGGTCAGAAGCGGAATTGAAAAATTTATTCCTCTGGCAGGGTATCTGTACCGGTTTAATGGCGGTTTTTATTTTGTTCGTTGTCCATTACGACAAGCTTCTGGGTAATGTGTTTTTGTCTGATACTGTTACACAGTCTGGAAAGATGTATCTTATCTATACCGTTTACGCGGCTTTAACCAGTGCTATTCTGGGATGGGTGCTTGGAAAAATTTTTAAAGCCTGGGTGCTTGCGGAGAGATATTCCGGTAATGCCAACAGAAGAGAAGGAATGAGAAGGCGCTATTTGTTTAAACAGGGCAAATGGCTGACGGATTCTGGCGAAATTGACGTTCAGGCATTGTCTGTCTCGCCTTCCGGTGCTGAGTTAAAATCGCCTAAACCCCTGGATGTTCGCAGTGTCGGGACCTTTCTTTTGTCTGGTGTGAAAAAAAACGCGGTTGTGGTGAGAAATGACCAGCGTGACAAGTTACGAAGTTTTGTGAAATTTTTGACGGATGAACCCCAAGAACAACTTTAATGATAATTTGAGGAGGGGGGTATGTTCCATAAACCAGGAAAAAAACTGACAGGGATAACATTGACTGAACATGCAATTTGTAAAAAAAGGCGTGAAAAAACGTATGTTTTCACCCCGTCGGTAGCCGGAATAACAGCATTGTTTATTATTATGCTTTTTTGCACCGGAATAGACGCTTTTGCCCAGCAGGAAAAGAGAAAAGATATCCTGACTGTGGGAGTAAGGGGGGACGCCCCTCCATTTTCTTACCGTGAGGATATCCGGAAAGATTGTAAGGGGGAATGCTTATTAAAGGGTTACGCGGGTTTTTCAGTTGAAATTTGTAAAAAGATTGCAAAAAAAGCTATTGAGTCCGGTTATAAAATCAACGTTATTGAAGTTACGGCCCAAAACAGGTTGCCGTATCTTGTGGACGGTACAATTGATATATTATGCGGCGCAACAACTGTAACCCTTGAACGGATGCGGGTAGCCGATTTTAGCCTTTTTACCTTTGTGAGCGGGGTGTCTGTCATGTATAAGGACACACCGGTATTTAAAAAAAGGGAAGGCAACGCTGTCATAAAAATCGGATATTTAAAAAGTACCACATCTGAAAAAGCAGATGTGGATATCATAAAAAAAGTGAAATCAGAATTGGGTTATGGTGATGATGTCAAAATTGATTGCAACCATCCCCAGTTTGATCATTATACTGGCGTGCAGGAGCTGATAGATGGAAATATCAATGTCTATCTTGCAGATCGTGAGATTCTGCTTGCTTTGCAGAAAAAACATCAAAATCATCCAGAATTGGTTGTTTCTCGAAAATATTTCACAATCGAGCCATATGCTATTGGGCTTAACAGGGCGAAACCTGAATTGCAATTTGTTGCAAACACCGTGCTCAGTGAATTGTTTGGAGATGCCTTGAGTTATAAGGCTGAGATGCCTATTTTAGATCTTTTGCGAGACCATTTTCCTGGAAGCAGCTTTAGCAGATCATTGATTAATTTATATTGTTCACAACGTCTCAGGCTCGGTAGTGCCATCGACCTTGAACAGCCTTTACCTTGCAAGCCAGTAGAGTGAGAAAAATACGGAGGCGTTAAAAAAATGTTTATTCATTGGGTCAGAGTGACCATTTTCTGCCTAATCTTTTAATTTTGTCCGGGATTGAGTTCAATGACGGAAAAACAGACCTGGTCGAAACTACCGGATTCATCCACCACAGCCAGATGATACCGTCCCGGTACCGGCATGGGCATAAAAAACGGGGCTGAGCCGTCGGCATTCATCAACGGTTTTTTATTCAGGAACCACTGGCGTTCGCCCCTGCCGCCCAAGGCTCTTAAGGGGATAGTGGGAGAAGTGGTCTGCCCGGGCTGGCAGGTCAGGATGCTGTTTTCTGAAACCGAAATAATTCGTATGTCAGGCAGTACCAGGGGGGCCATGCCGGGGCAGGTGGGCGAATCCTTGGGCAGTACGGTCGCCCGTCGCCAGGGGGCCGGGATAAAGGGCTCTGCCTGCCAGGGCCATAAGGCCACCGTTTTTTTTTCAATGGCAGCGCAGGCCGGTGTTGCCCGCATGCCGTTGCTGTCCACCCAGAATGTCCGGACCAGGGGGGCGGTCAGGCCGGTTTCTCCGGTCATGGTTGGTGGAATCTGCCCGTCAAGGATCCAGGCATCAAATTTTTTGGCACAGGCCCCCTTTGCCCGGCCCCGGATTCCGGATGCAGCAAGGCCGGAGGGCCAACATATGGTTTTTTTTGATACGCTTTCAAGCGGTTTCATTGTTTCCGTGCCGGTACCCAAACTTTCCATCACCTGACCAAGAAGCGGAAGCGCCGTGATGGCCCCATATTGTCCCGGGGACGGGGAGCCGTCGGGGCGGCCGACCCATACCCCCACCGTGTAATCCCCCTTAAGGCCTATGGCCCAGGCATCCCTGAATCCGTAGCTGGTCCCCGTTTTCCATGCCATGGACAATGCCCCGGACAACCTTCCTACCCCCTGCCTGCCCGGAAATTGCCGGGACAGGATGTCCCGGATGATAAAGGCTGCGCCGGGACTCATCAGATATCGCTCCTGAATGGGTTCCCCAGGCGTTAACCGCGGCTTTCCGGCAATACCGCCGCGCCCGATGGCCGTATACAGGGTCACCAGGGATTCAAGGCTTGTGCCCACACCGCCTAAGGCCATGGAAAGATTGGGCTTGCCTTTAAATTGAAATCGGGCGCCTGCGTTGCGCAATCTGTCGTGGAAGCGACCCGGGCCATATGCTTCCAGCACCTGGACCGCAGGCAGGTTCAACGAATCCTGCAGCGCCCGGGTTACGGTGACAGGCCCTGAAAATCCCCGGGTGAAATTGCCCGGGTTATAGTTCTTTTTATATCTTGGCACATCCAGGAGCATGGAATGGGAATGAATCAACCCCTGATCCATGGAAAGACCGTAAATAAACGGTTTCAACGTGGATCCCGGAGACCTTAGGGCCTGGATCATATCCACATGGCCACGCCTGGATGAATTGAAAAAGTCGGCAGATCCGGCATAGGCTTCAATTTCCAGAGTTTTGTGATTGACCACCAGCACGGCCCCGGACTGCTTTGGAGGCAGCCTTTCCATATATGCCCGCAAAAGCTCTGCCATGTGCATCTGCAGATTTTCATCCATAAGGGTGTTGATCACTTCGGCATCCGGGTAAACGGCTTTCAGGCGCCGGGCTGCCAGGGGAGCCGTCATGGACGTGGGAAACCTGAAGGACATCACCGGCTCCTGCTTGGCTGCCTTGATCTGGTCTGCGGTCCAAACTTCGAACCGGGCCATCCGGTCAAGCACCTTGTCCCGGGCCTTGGCCGCCCGCTCAGGATGTCGGTCGGGCCGGTATCTGGACGGGGCCTGGGGCAGTACGGCCATCAGAGCGGCTTCGGCCCGGGTCATCTCCTTTGCATCCTTGCCCAGCCAGGTGTAGCAGGCAGTCCTGATCCCTTCGATATTTGCGCCAAACGGGGCATGGGTAAGATATAACCCAAGAATTTCATCTTTGGTAAAGTGGTATTCAAGTTGAAGTGCCTTGAACATTTGGCGCAGTTTGACACCCATGCGTGAAAAAAAAATTGAGGATGACGGGCTGTTTTTTTGTTCACGGATATCAAGAATCCGGGCGGTCTGCATGGTGAGTGTTGATCCGCCGGATACGATCCGGCCATGGGTCAGGTTCTGGAAAAACGCCCGGCAGATGGCCAGGGGATTGATGCCGGGATGATAATAGAACCAGCGGTCTTCATAGGCCAGAAGGGCTTGGAGGTACAATGAAGAGACCTGATCGGGCCTTGCCGGATACCGCCACACCCCGTTTTTGTCGGCAAAGGCCCGTAAGGGTGCCTGGTGTCGATCCACAATAACCGTGGATACGGGACGCCCCACGGTATCAAAGGGGAACAAATGGTCCAGTGCCGTAAAGCCGACACCGCCTGCCGCCAGAGCAAAGAGCAGAATCCCGGCAATTGTTGCTGTTTTTCGGGCAATGCGCCGTGTTGGTTCATGCATCGGCCAAGCAGATCTCAACGCCGGGAAAGTCCCTTTGACAGTCTTGTTTCATCCACAACTCAATATTTTCCAGTACCGCACAATTGATTGTTGCACAGTAGGCTTTGCACCCTGACATGCCTGTCAAAAAAAGGTCAATGTTTGTTTGAACCAAACTGTCCGTCATTTCAGTTCCGGTCGGCAACGGGAGACTTCACACGGGTGCGGCCAATGGTTTTTCCCACACCCCGGATATAAGGCCGGTACATATCTTCCACCAGGGGCGGCGGTACCTTGAAAACACCGGGGCTGACCACCCGCACGGCGTAAAAAATCCGGCAGGTGTCATTGTATCCAAGATTCAGGGCTGAAAGAAATCTGTCGTCTCGGTATTCGGTGTGGGCGGTGTTACAATCGTCATGCCACTGGGAAACGGTTTTCCCATCCACCTCTATGTCATCAATGAGAAATGATCCCGACACATTGGGGTCTTCCAGCTCAAATCCGGCGGGCAGCATGTCCACCACCAGGGCATGGGGCAGTGGCTGTTTTTGGGATTCAACTTTTAAGGCCACAATGAGCCGGTCTCCGGACGTCAGTTTGGAAATATTCACAGGTTTAGCATTTGTGTCCAGAAACTGCCTGGATATGCTGACGCCTTGGCTTTGGGGGGCCGGTAAGCTGTTGGGATATCCTGTGAGCACAAGATCCAGATAAAGATTGGACTTGCCGGTGTTTTTCACGGTGAATCCTTTGGCCGCAGTACCCTTTGTGAATATTACCCGGCCTGGCCCCTTTCCGGTGTGGGCCCCGGTGTTTTTCCCCACGGTCACATCGGCAGCCCATGCCCCGGCCGGATGGGCCAGTTTGGCTGCTCCTGCCATGACCAGGCTGTTGCGTTCCTGGGTGGAGAGCCACTGCCGCGCTTTTAGCTCGGCGGCAAGATCGTGGAGGAACACGCCCCGGAATGTATAGTCCGCAAAATAGGTGGTGACATAATAGTAGGCTGCGGCAAGGTCCCGAACATTGGAACCGTAGTCTCCACCATATACCCGTTTGTCGTCCCTCCGGGTTCTGAGGGCCAGATTAAAGGCCTCAAATGCCCTGGTTCGGTCACCGGCAAGCCCAAGGGCCGTGCCCGCATGGACCAGGCTTAAAGGCGTGGGATGGTTGGCTTTCACATAGGCATAGACATTCCTGGCATCCGCCAGGCCAAGGGAATTGACCCGGGCCAGGACAAAGGCGGCATAGGCCCGGGTGGCAGCCCTGAACATCTTGTCGTCGGTCCATCCCGGACAGCGAATGGCTTTGGGGCGGCGAACATATACGGCAAGGCGGGTCAGGGCCTTTTTCACCGCAGTCACAGGTACTTCATAACCTGCGTCCACCGCTTCGACCATCATATGGGTGGCATAGGCCGTCAGCCAGGGGCTTTCCGGGCTGTGGGAACTCCACAGGCCAAAGGCACCGGAACTTTTTTGCTTTTCAAGCAGACGCTGGATGCCGCGTTTGATTTTTTCACTGGTGGCTTTCCGGGTGCCTGATTCAACACCCAACTGCGCGAATTGATCAAAGGAGAGCAGTATATGGGGAAAAAAGCCTGATACGGTTTGCTCCAGGCATCCGTAGGGATAGGCCAGCAATTCACTGACATGCTGGGCAAGGTTCACCGGCGGCTCTGAATCCAGGCCGACCAGCACGGTTACCGTCTCCGGCACCAGGGTGTTCACGACGGCGGGCGACGTGGAAAAACGCTGTCCCGGTGTCAGTCTTTTCTGCCAGGTTCGGGTCTGCTGGGGGTAGGGGGATCGGGTTTCCAGGAACCAGGTTTTGGTCATTTCCGGTGATACATCCGGTCCCTGTATACCTGTTATTCGGCAGGTAATGTGCGCCCGGCCTGTCGTGGTTCCTGCGGTGATCGGCAGTTTGAGGCGTTTGCGTTTATGGGGTGTCAGGGTCAGGGTATGCCCGGTCTGCCCTGTGAAAGACACCGGTCCGAAGATGTCCGTTTCCAGGCTTATATTTTGGGCAATATCCGTTAAGTTGTTCAGTTCCAGCATGATAAATCCCTGGTCGCCGCAGGAAAGAAAACGCGGCATGGTGGCCTGGGCCACGATGGGAGAGGCCAGAGTCATCTCCTTGTCCCCGGAGCCAAAGGTGTTGTCCGTATGGGCAATGGCCATGATCCGCACTTGTCCGTCAAAGTCCGGAAGGTCTATCTGGAATACGGCGTTGCCCTGGGCGTCGGCGTCAACCGTCTTTTGATGGATGGCCAGGATCTGTACATCGGTTGAGGGCCGGTCGCCGCCCCGGGTCAGGGTTGCCATATCCCCGCCAAACCGCATTCTTGCATAGCTGCCGTCTGCGGCTTCAATGAGTTTCTGGTAAATGTCATGGAGTTCGGGGCTGTATTTCCGGGGTTGGAAAAAGTAGCCAAAGGGGTCCGGGGTTTTAAACCCGGTCAGGTTTAAAATGCCGCAATCCACGGCAGCCAGGGTGACCATGGCGTTCCTGGCCGGTTTGCCGTTGGCGTCCGTCATATTGACCGTCACATCCACCCGGTGGTTGGGTTCTGTTTTTTCCGGGGCCTGGATGTCAACGTTTATACGGCGGCCGGTACGGTCAAGGGGGAGATGGATCAGTCCCACGGAGCGCTTGGGCAGTTTTGCCTCTTTGCTTTCTCCGGGCCGGATCACCAGTGCGGATACATACAGATCGTGGCGCGTCCAGGCCGGATCAATGGAGATCGCAACTTCTTTTCCCTGGGCTGGAATATCAATGGGCAGGGTTAAAAGATTGTCTGCCCCATCCACAAATAAAAAGCCTTTTCCGCCCTGGGGCGCTTTGACCGTCACCCGGGCCGTGTCCCCGGCCCGGTAGCCTGGTTTGTCCAGGCTCAGATCCACCCGGTCCGGACGGTTCATCTCTTTTTGACCCTGGCCCTTGGGGCGCCAGCCGGCCCAGATGCTTTTGGATGTTGTCAGGCCTGTGGCCGGATTTTTTATTTCCAGGCGGTAACCGCCCCATTCCACGGGGACATTTACCAGAGCCTTGCCCTGGTCCGGAATATCAAGCTTGAATCGGTCCACGGGATAGAACTGGCTGTTGCTGCCCCAGTGCCAGGCATCATTTTTATATTCCCAGTAATATTCCCGGTGTTCCCGGATCACTGTGACCTTCAGACCCTTTGCAGCCTTCAGTTTGCCCTGGGTGTCGGCCAGGATCACTTCAAATTTTGCCGTGTCATTGTTGGGAACCTGATCGGGGTCGTCTTCCGTTCCGGACATGTTTCTGATGCCCACAAGAATCTGGGCCGGCCACACCTGCCAGGAGGCGTTTCTGACCACCGGACGTTCCCCGGAATCGTACAGGCTGACATTGGCGGTGACCCAGTGGGGAGAGGTCACGTCTTCCCACTGATTCTCCACCTTAATAACGCCTTTTCCCGTTTCATCCAGGCGGATATCGTCACTGGTATTGGTGGTGTTGACAAGATCGGTACCCGCACCGAACTCAAAACCGGGTAAGGTTTTTTTAAACAGATTTCGTGCCTGTTTCACGTGGATCACCGCATTGGCCCGGCTGCCGCTTGCGGGCGCCCCGTACAGAAAGTCTCCCTGGATGTGGATGGCAAGGTCTTTATCCGGGGACAGAATGTTGTCGTCCGCCTGGTCAATGACTAGTTTCATGCGCTCGGGCAGAAACTCGGACACCAGAAAGGGATATTCTTCAAATTTGTCATCGCCATTGGAAAATTTTACCCGCCATTTACCTGTCAGCGCATTGGCGGGCAGCTGGAAACTGGTGTTGAAATGATTGCCGTTGCCCGGCCTCCAGGTAAACTCCCGAATGGTTTTCCCGTCAGGTTGAACCACCTTGGCTGCCACCTTTAACCTGGGTGCCGCCTGGCCATCCTGTTGTCGCAAGATGCCGTCAATCACAACGGTTTCCCCGGGACGGTAAATGTCCCGTGGGCCGTATACAAACAGCTCCAGGGGCCTGAACAGGGCATGGCCCATGGCAAATTCCGACAGATCAAGGTCCGGGGTATCCATGGCCATCAGGCTGATATTATTTTTTTTCGAAACAGATACCAGAGAAGGTTTTTCATCATGTCCTTTTATAATGCACAGCCCGTCTTTATCCGTTGACTGTTCAAACAGGACCTTGCCTTCTTTGTCAAATCCCTTGATGACCGCTTTTTTTATTGGGTCTGCCGTTGAAAGGCTCTGGATGAAAAATTTAATAGCGGTGTCATATACCCTGGCATGTACCCCTAAATCGGAAATGGAAAACCAGGTCATGCGGTAGCCGTATTTATAATGGCCCGCCCCCCGGAGTACGGCAATATAAATGCCGGGCATTTTAAGTTCCCGGATATGGGTGATGGGGATGTTGAACCGGTTGCGTAAATCCTTTTTAATATCCAGATCCCAGCGGCCGGTATAGACAAGATCTGCGACGTCCGCCAGCTCAGCGGACCGGTAATAGCTTAAATATGTGGAATCCCAGAATTCACCCTTGAAGTCTGCCAGCCGGTCCGGTCGGACTTTGAAAAAATCAATGTCAGCCTGTTTGATATTCAAGCTGTCCACGGGCAGCCCCTTGATCAGGTCCGTGGCCAGGATGAATCCCGTGGAACCGAATGATATCATGGGCTCAGCGGACCGGGTGGTAATTTCATATATGACTTTCTCGGCCAGGGCTACGCCCTGGGCCGGTGCCAGTCCTTTTGCCACATTGATGGTATAGGCGGTGTCCGGTTTTATCTGGGTGAAATAGACCACTTTGGTGTCTTTGGCCAATATCCAGGCGCCGTCCACAGGTGTGTCGTCTGCTTGTTCAATAATACTGAAATATTTGCTTAAGTCCTGTGTCGAATTCAGGGGTAAAGAAAAGGTAACGGACAGGGCGTTTTGTCCGTCCACGGTCTGCTGACCGGCAAATCGAGCTTCAAGTTCAGCGCTTTGGGCAGCCCCTTGAGATGCGGAAAAGAGCAGGCATAGCGATAGTATCGGTAAAAAAATTAGGCGAAAATGCTTCATGGTATTGTCCTTCATTGGGTTGCCATGGGGGGGGAGACTTTTTATGCCCATTTACCGGGCCGCCTGCATTAATTCGGAGAACACAAGATTGTGTCCCCCGAATTTTAAAGGTTACTGATAGGTTGCATTCGTCATTTTAGTTTTAGGTCTGTGGGACCGTCATTATTGTCAAACCATTTAATTTCAACTTCAAGGCTGTGTTGAACGCCTTTGGTTTTTTTATCTTCATCCTCTACTTGTATTTCCAGGATCAGCTCTTGGGGTATTTGAAGGGATAGTTCTTCGGAACCTTTACTTAATATAATGGTACCTTGTGAAACTTTGTCGGCAAGTTGGTGTAAAAAAGTACTGACGTCCGTCCTGGTTTTTTTTTCCTGGCTTTTAAACAAACGAGTTTCTCTTCCCATGGCTCCTCCGAAAATAGAATGTAAAACTTTTGATAATTTGTTCTATGGTCAACGATTTTTTGTGCAAAATTATATGCAGCGTTAATGTCCATCCCGAAAAATGGCCAGGGCCATAAGCGCAACACCGGTATTTTGGAATATTGACCATTTGAGGACCGATTTTTCGGTTAAAAGTAAACGGTGTAACCTGAGTGTCTCAAAACACACGTCTTGCTTTCTTTTTTTCCTCGGGTTTTGGACCTGTTGAAATTGACTGAAATACTTTTTGGAAAAGCTTGTCAGTAATCCAAAAGAGGTCCACAACGCGCAAACCCAAATGGAACTTTGAGCCACCCTAAATTCAAGGTATGAATTAAGCGTATACAAATTTAAAAGTCTTTGCAAGTGTTAGACGTCGTCTGATGGGGAATAATTAAAGTGCAGTGCGGGAGACCCAATATGATGAAGGCACAGGACCGGCAATTGCTGGATATAAGGATATCCGAAATTTCATCAGGCCATATTGGGAGTCGGAAAGGTTCACAGTACCGTTTTGAAGCTAAGGGACAGCATAACCCTGGCTGAGGAAAGGGACCCTGCTTTGTTCAAGCAACCAACGAGCGAAGGATTACGGGATTTTTATAAGAAAGCCTGTGTAACCGATACAAATCTTTCTGATTATAACGGATTTGGGGGACTGAATCGGAGAGCGATGAAATAGACTGAAAAAATTCATTTCCTGAGTTATGGTTGAAGTGCGAACAGCAACTATAACAACTAAGGAAAATGATGCCCCGTCTCTAACACCGCTCCCCGACTGAATCGAACTATTTGTATTCACGTTTGTCAAGCAAAATATTACAGCATCATTGAACATGCCATCCAATTTCGGATAATATTAGACCTGGTAATCAAGGCGCATCCTAATGTTTTTCCGCCTGAAATCGCCTGCGGATACACAATGAAGGAGATCAGAGTCTCAAAAAAACTGAAATTGAAAATCAGAAGAATAGTCATAGCTGGTGTCAGTTACACAATAAGGCCGTCTTTTGCCATGCCATATATGACTGGATTTGTGAAAGATGTTGAAAAACCGTTATTTTTACGTAAGTTTGCCGTTCCATTTTGGGCTCTGAGTCACTGTTTCGGGAAAAATCCCATGTATTGGTATCGTCTTGAAGCAACCATTGGCGGGTACAGCCTGGTGGGAACCACCATCAAGTCCCCAGAGAAATTACCCCAGCATCTTTCTGCTGATGAAAAACATACCCGCCTTTTGGGAGAAAAGACCTATATTGCCCCGACGGTCGGAAAAAACTGTATTTGAGGAGCCAGTGTTTCGGAAACAGCCTCCAGTAAAGATCTTCAAAATGCATACGGTGTTTTTAAAAAGGAGGCTGAATGCATTAATCCGGAATATCAGCCGGATACTGTCAATACCGACGGATGGCGGTCAACGCAGAAGGCCTGGAAAAAGCTGTTTCCCCAAATAGCCGTGCTATCGTGCTTTTTACACATTTTTATTGGCATACGTGATCGCTCACGCAAAAAATACAAGGCCCATTTCCTGGATGCGGCCACCAGATTATGGGATTGCTTCAGGGCAGAGTCCAAAAGATCATTCTCACAAAAAGTTCGGAGGCTTTCCGAATGGTGTCGAAATAAAAAGAATGAAGTTCCAGACGTCATTTCAGTTAAAATCAAGAAGCTCCGGGATAATCTTCCACAGTTTTCCCAAGCCTATGATTTTCCTGGCGCACATAGAACGAGCAACATGGTTGACCGGCTTATGCAACGGATGGATCGTCATTTATTCAGTACCAAATATTTTCACGGCACTATGAAATCTGCCAACCTCAGCATACGTGCCTGGGCGCTTATCCAAAATTTTGCCCCACTCAATCCATGGACGGTAAAGCAAAAAGGCCATGTGAGTTCTTTTGAAA
>Ga0193963_1000392_pt1 | contig 23156 bp, 19 predicted proteins | sample FB_6_MG_FD_140359 | JGI IMG/M metagenome (GOLD analysis project Ga0193963, IMG submission 140359) | Microbial mat bacterial communities from the Broadkill River, Lewes, Delaware, United States - FB_6_MG | ecosystem: Environmental > Aquatic > Freshwater > River > Microbial mats | place: USA...
GGAGGCCTATGATTCTCTCTGCGTGGGACATCGGTTACCTCTATTAAATTGATCTTCGCAAATCAAGTTTAATAAATGCCGGTGTCCCCCGTTTATAATGTAGAGCCCTTTATCATGCCCGCATGGTAGCAATCAGGCCGTTGGAGGGGCTTAGCCCAAACGTCAATACCTTGTTTACGCCTAACTCGTTCGACTTTCAGGCCCGGTAGGCCTATGATTCTCTCTGCGAGGGACATCTGTTACCTTTATTAAATTAATCGTCGCAAATCAAACTTAATAAACGCCGGTGTCTCCCGTTTAGGATGTAGAGCCAAAAGCACGCAAGTATACTCGCTCATTCGTTGCTGTTGGCGTTAAGTTTATTTAGGGGTATTTGAATTTACAATGAATGATACAAAACAAAAGATAGCCTTATTTATTGATGCAGACAATGCACCAGCTAGTAAGTTTGAAGATGTTCTTAGTGAAGTTGCAAAATATGGAGTGGTAACAATCCGTAAAGCTTACGGAAACTGGAAATCGCCAACGCTTAAAAAATGGGAAGAATTACTCCATGAATATGCAATTCAGCCTGTGCAGCAATACGATTTAACAAAAGGGAAAAATGCTTCGGATATAGCATTAGTTATCGATGCTATGGATGTAATGTATACCAAAGATATTGACATTATGTGTTTTATTTCATCTGACAGCGACTTTACTCCGATGGTTACAAGAGCATTAGCTGAAGGAAAGCTGGTTTTGGGTTTTGGCGAACGAAAAACACCCTCTCCTTTTGTAAATGCATGCTCAAAATTTCTTTCCTAGGACAATCTGAAACAACAGAAACGACAAGTAACTCCAGACCTAAGAATATAAAATCAGATACGAAGTTAATTAACTTATTACGCCAAGCGATCGAAGCTACAGAGGAGGATGACGGCTGGGCAGGCCTTGGGCCAGTAGGTTCTAACATCTCAAATAGAACATCATTTGATTGTAGAAACTATGGATTTAAGAATTTAAGCAGCTTATTTAAAGCGATTGATCTATTTGAATTAAAACGTGATCAAGGTAAATCTTATTTGGTGCGAGACGCAAGAAAGAGTAAAAAGGCTTAACAGGTCAATATTTCAACCTAGGAAATTTTGCTACGCTATATTTTGTACAAAAAATCGCCTAGTTACACCTTGGTGATGAGTAGCACTGCGCCAAGAGCTTAGCATTCGTTAATTTACAGGCCTTGTCGTAAACAAATAATGGAGTTCCAGTATGAGCAACAGTGACAAGCATTACTACTCAATCTGCAATATTGCATATTTTATCTTTCACATTCATTCCAGTTATTAGCTTTTGAACAGGTAGCGCCTCGCACTAATACACATCACTGGATATGCGAGGCAACATGTTTATTTACTTATAGGCACTTTTAATACAATATTCATCTGTCTGTATATACCCGGGATCACAGATCCACGAATCACCCGAATAATCAACATGTGCATTCGGTGGAACATTAATTGTGGCACAATGTCTACCTACTTTTATAAATCCACGCTCACAACGCAGATTGTTTCCCGAATCAGCCAGAAAACTATTTTTAACAATGATTATTTTTTGGCAACTACTACCTTCTTTTGAATAACCTCGAACACATAACCAGTTTTTTCCGTACCGATCAAGGTAGGCATTATCGGGCAGGTCTATTTTAACACAAGAGTCTCCCGCCTCTTTGTATCCACGAAAACACGCCCAACCATTGTTATAAGTAGAGCCCGTAGCATAACTATTGGCCGGTATAACAATAGCTCGACAACTCGCTTTGTCCACATTATAACCGGGTTCACACTGCCATCCTGAACCACTGTTAGATCCCGTCAGAAAACCACGCTCTGGTACAACAATTTTATTACATTCACGCCCATTATCACGATAACCGCGATTACAACTCCAGCCTTTTCCATAGTGCGCCTCAACTAAGTAGGCATTGTTGGGCACCGCTATAGGATTACACACTAAATTTTCTTTTTTATACCCTCGCTGACACCGCCAATCTCGCCCACTTGAATCTAGATATGCATTATCAGGGATTATCATTGCTATGCAGTTAGCGTTGATTTCAACATACCCACGGTCGCACTCAAAACGATCGCCATATTGACTTTTATGTGCATTTTTTGGCCCGTCTAAAACGTTATCTTTTTGAGATAATGTGCTTTCTGAATAAAACAAAAACATTGCAATGATTAAAATTTTTAATACATATTCTTTATTTAAATTATTAATCATTATATTCACCATGTTTTTTGGTCGTTTTTTAATTAGAACTTAAGTTTAAAAGGTGAAATTTATATAACGTTTAGCAACGTTATATTTTCAACACATTGCTATTTTTGGGAAAGTCTAATTCGTCTTGCTGGATGAGGACAAGTTGGGCGTACTGTTGCACTACTTTCAACTCTTTAAAAAGGCAGTAGTCAATAATATGGGCAATGGTTTGATCATATGCTAGCCCCATATCAATTCTGAAGGCCTCAGGGAAATAACTAGAGCCCAAAGTCATTCCAGGCACTAAATTAACCTCCATAAAGAATAATTTACCAGACCCATTTGATTTTATATCAATGCGAGCAAAACCCTCAACACCAATATTAACAAACACTTCAAAGGCTAACTTTCTTACGTCATGATTGATTTTTTTATCTGTTATTTTTTTAAGAATTTCAGTATCGTTGGTTTTTATATTTGTACTGAGTATTCTTCGCCCCTGTGTGGATACTGGTGGCACCACCTCGATAGCTGACATCAAAATATCTCCACCTTTAGTAGTTAACATAGCAACGGTATACTCTTTACCACTCAAATACTCCTCAGCAAGGGTAGACTGGCCAAATGATTTTTTAACTGATGATACTTTTTGCTCAAACTCATCAAAAGATGATACATAGGAGTTATCATCTATTCCATTGCTATTTGCCGCATTGATTGGTTTTAGAAATAGAGGGTAGCTAAGCTCTAAGTCCTTATCACTTTTAAACTCACCTTCAAAAGCGGTAAAAAATGAAGCAGTTGATACGCCTTTTTTTCGCAAATGCTGTTTTGCCAAGACTTTATCCGAATCGAACATAATCGTGCTTTTTGTAGAACCGGTATATGGAATATTGTGCCCTTTAAAATATTCGGACAGCCATATTTTTTTATCGTTCTCAATCAAAATATACTTGACTGCAAGCACCACAAGGTCCGGTTTTCGCTCTAGCACTTGCTCTAGGTCTATCAAAGATTTACACGAACTAATTCGACTATTATGATTCATTTTTTCAATAGAACTTAGAACATTTTGACAAGAGTTAAAATTACCAAAGCCAGTTTCGTTAAGCGCACTGTTTGGTGTAGTGATTATTTCGATATTCATAGCAACCCAAATTTAAATTAGTAGTAGGTGTTTTGAGTGCTGATATTGATAAGATCAAGGCAAGGGCCACGACTATAGAAAGGAGAAAAACGCCAGTGGCGCTTATGATTAAAGCAAGTTCAGCAAGCCAGTATGCGCTTAAAAGATACAAGCGTATACCTTTATATTGTATTTCTCGCTATAACGTCTTAGTACCATTTAGCATATTGTTATCGCAGAGGTTGCTGTAAGCTTCGATAGTATTCAACGAGCACTTTATTTAATCTCTCATGAGGCCGCTACTCGATTTATCGCAGCACTTAGTCATCAACGACTCATTAGCGATGAATAAGTGAATCACTTATAAAATAACTGAGCACCTGACGTTAAAGCCTCAGTTAAACGGCTCAATACAGGTGCCTTAAACAGGCCTGCCCTGTTAAATTAAGTTAAGCAAAAACTGATCGACCACGACTTATTTTATACATCAAAGGCCAGAGCCCATCAGCGAAAGGCCATTTAAATGCTATAAGACAAGGAGAAGGTAGAAGAGAAGTACTATACTGCCACTGTATACAAGTGCTATCGTTTTCCACATAGCTATGCCTGTATATGCTTATATCTGCCTATAAATAATTATTAAGGCTCAGCCATAGCTGAAACAACAATATGAAAACCGGGGTTGATGCCCAACTGGTGGGTACCCCTACTATTGTTTGAGCATCTCGTATCAGGTGCTGCCGAGTTTGACCAAGGCGGCAAAGTGAATAAAGAGCAATGTAGGCAGCCACAGATCGCTCCCACAACCTAAAAAGATCTGTTCTTAGGCCCTATTTTGTATGAAAATATCGATATATTATCTCGACTTTCCCTTATTATTACACCGCCACTATTTGAAATCTGGCAGAATATAGGGTATAAAATTCATTAAAATCATCAAATAGTGCCTATAATCGGTTATTTTCACAAAAAACCTTGTGCAACCCAAGGTAGAGCAAGCCAATAAAACACTGTCATCAGCACTGCCGTAGTATAAATCAACTGGTACAATAGCATTTCATTTGTTTAAATAGTCATTAACCGAAACATACGTTGGGAACGGAACGACTAAGCTATACTGCCGTATAACGATGATTCAACTGGTGATTATTAAATACGTATTTTTAACACTTACTGTTGAAAAATATCTATTAGAACCCACGTTATATCGATAAAAGCACTATTAATAACTTGATTTTGTAGCGGCTATTTGTATCATAACAAGTAGCTTAATGATTATGACACGGAGATTCACATGCAAGAGCTTTACACACCAAACAGTGCTGTCGCGAGCACGGATGAAACCAGTAAGGTGCTGCGCAGTACCTATGCCCTACTGGCGATGACCTTTTTGTTCAGTACAGTCACAGCAGGCATTTCTATCGCCGTCAACGTGCCTCATATGGGCTTGTGGGCGCTGGCACCTTATTTTCTATTTTTGTGGCTAACGGAGAAAAACAAAAATAGCAGCATGGGTCTAGTATGGGTATTTGCACTTACAGGCTGGCTCGGTTTTACCATTGGCCCTTTTATCGCCATGGTATCAGCCACAGCGGGTATTAAGCCTATTTTGATGTCACTCGGCGGAACTGCCCTTATCTTCTTTGGCCTTTCAGGTTATGTACTAACAACCCGTAAAGACCTCTCTTTTATGTCTGGCTTTTTAGTCGTTGGGTTACTGGTTGCCTTTATTGCCGGCATTGCTAATGTATTTCTACAAATACAAGGTATGCAACTGGCGGTAAGCTGCATGTTTTTACTACTCTCATCAGGTGTAGTCGCATGGTATACCAGCGTTATTATCCATGGTGGAGAAACCAACTATATCTCAGCAACCGTTACCTTATTTGTTGCCATCTACAATATCTTTACAAGCCTGCTCAGCCTGTTTATGTCGTTTGGCGATGACTAAACAAGTACTCAATTGAGTCTGAATAGCTAAAAAGCCCCGCATTGCGGGGCTTTTTTATTGCTTGTTTTAATACCACACCTCGCTTAAATATTGTTATTATAAGCAGATGATATTCTCACTTGCCATTTATGCCTCCCCTTCATCGCAAGCTGGCGATAGCGCCTATCGCTTTGCACAGGCATTATTGCGGCAGAAACATCAGCTATATCGTATTTTTTTCTACCATGAAGGCGTATATCACGCTACACATCTAGCCTGCCCCCCACAGGATGAAATCAACCGCTATGAACGCTGGTCAGCACTGGCCGATAGCCATCAGGTGGATATTGTCGTATGTATTGCAGCAGCACTTCGACGCGGCATCTTAGATAGTGATGAGGCTAAACGCTATGACAAGCCCGCACACAATCTTGCCCCGGGAGTAACACTGTCGGGCCTTGGGCAATTGATTGATGCGGCTGTACAATCTGACCGTCTGATTACATTTGGACACTAGCGATGAGCTATGCACCGAAAGAGTTACTGATAACCCTGCGCCATGCCCCCTATGGCAGCCAACTCGCCAAAGAGGCCATTGATGCCGTATTAGCGGCATCAGTTTATGAACAAACACTGTCTGTTTTATTTATAGATGATGGGGTATTTCAATTAACTAGCGCCCAACAAGCCGATAAACTGCAACAGAAAAACATTGAAAAGATGCTCAGTGCATTTAGCCTGTACGGTATTGAGCGCTTATATGTGTGCTCGCAATCGCTGCAACAGCGAGGGCTATCGATAGCACAACTTAGCCTTCAACCACACCCGCTCACGGCACAAGAGATACACACATTAATGGCGCAACAGCATGCCATCATGAGTTTTTAGTATGATTTTACATACGGTGAATAAATCCCCTTTCAGCGATAACACGCTGGCGCAATGCTTAGCACGCGCAAGCGAAAAAGACGCCATAGTCCTATTGGACGATGGAGTGTATAGTATATTGGCTAAGCACAACTGCTCTCAGGGTATCCAACAATTAAGTGCCTGCTATGCAATAAGCGACGATGTGGCTGCCCGGGGGCTAGACTCGTTAGCACAGCTACCTAACATTCAACTCATACACTATGATGATTTTGTTGAGCTTGCGACTCAATTTGATATCGTACAAAGCTGGTATTAAACCTTAGCCACTACCTATGCCGCCACTACACCACGAAGGCAATACCATTGCCACAGACAAAGAAGGCTACCTAAAACAGCTCTCTGACTGGAGCCCAGAAATAGCACAGCTATTAGCGCAACAAGAAAGTATTGAACTGACACCAGCACACTGGGCTATTATTGAGCTTTTGCGGGATTTTCACCACCAATATGAACTATCCCCGGCGATGAGAGTACTGGTTAAACACGTGGGGTTAACATTGGGTAAAGATAAAGGTTCTAGCCTTTATCTGATGCAATTGTTCCCACCCAGCCCCGCAAGGATTGCCTGTAAAATTGCGGGCCTACCGCGCCCCACCAACTGTTTATAACAAAGCATTGCAGAGCAACATTGAGGAGCAGGCATGAGTATTACTGTTAAGCGTATCGATCACCTCGTATTGACTGTCAAAGATATTGCAGCAACCTGCGATTTTTACCACCGAGTCTTAGGCATGCGCACCGTACATTTTGGCGACGCAAGAGTGGCGCTCGCTTTTGGTCAACAAAAAATTAATTTACACGAGTTAGGTAATGAATTTGAACCCAAAGCGGCTTGTGTTGCCGCAGGCAGTGCTGATCTTTGCTTTATTATAGAAACGCCGCTGGCCAAAGCAGCTGAACATTTACACGCTGAACATATTACGATCATTGAAGGCCCTGTTTTACGCACAGGCTCACAAGGGCCCATTAAATCACTTTATTTTCGCGACCCCGATGGCAACCTAATTGAAATAGCCAACACTGTTTCTTGAACTATAAGCAATACACCCTACAACACAACCAAATACAGCAAACATCACCACACCATTAACAAAGAAGGGCTTTATGGATCAGTATCTACTGTTTTTTATTATTGCTGTTATTACTATTATGAGCCCAGGGCCGGGTGTTGTGCTGACCTTATCCAACACCGTGCGCTATGGATTTACACACGCACTTAGCAGTATTCTTGGTATTGCCTGTGGCACCTTCATTATCGCTGGTATTTCAGCAACCAGCTTAGGGGTTATTTTGGCAACGTCATCTATTGCGTTTACAGTGATTAAATATATCGGCGCCGCTTACCTGTTGTATCTCGGTATTAAATTGTGGCGCGCACCAGCAGTAGACTTAGCCGTGCGCCTGAAAAAATCACCGCAGCAACAGATGCAAAAACGCTTTTTTGAAGGCCTATTGATGCAGTTAAGCAATCCCAAGGCCGTATTCTTTTTTATCGCCGTATTTCCACAATTTATCGACCTAAAGCACCATTACAGTATCCAGTTTTTATTGCTGGTATCAACTTATAGCATATTGGTTATCAGTATTCACATTATCTATGCGCTATTAGCAGCACGTGCTCAATACTGGTTAGCATCGCCCACAGGTAGCCGTGTGGTTAATCGTCTAAGTGCAACGGCATTTATGGGGTTTGGCATAGGTCTAGCTAATGCCAACCGCTAACAGCCATTCTACCATTCAAATAGCGCGATACACACTGTGCTCAATCGGCGAGTAAGTGCAATAAAATACGGCGCCGAGCAATCTCGCGGCGATGTTCCCATAGAAAAATACCCTGCCACTGCCCAAGTGCCAAACTATGATCAACAATCGGGATACTCAGTGATGTAGCCGTAAGGGCCGCTTTGATATGAGCAGGCATATCGTCTGGGCCTTCCAGCGTGTGGGTATACAGAGGGTCATTTTCAGGCACGAGACGGTTAAGCCATGCCTCTAAATCTGCTTTTGCGCTAGCATCATAGTTTTCTTGAATCAATAGACTTGCCGAGGTATGCTGAATATAGAGCGTGCACAGCCCTTCGCTTGCATTAAAATCCTTGATTCGTTGGAGAATCGGTTGGGTAATATCATGTAAGCCCATGTGATTTACGTTGACCGTTATAGATTCAATCATAATATAAGAACCTCTAATTAACCTCTAAGACATCCTTCACGTTTCTCGACAATCTCTCTATAATACCCGTCTTTAGCGACAATTGCCCCGGCCAACTTTCATGACTCATCAATTTGTATTCCCTGAACACTACCAACAACAACTCGATAATAAAATTCAACCGTTTCGCGAACAGTTAGCATCACTGAACATTGATGAGGCATTACCAACTATCAGTGTATTTGAATCACCCCGCACTCACTATCGCCTGCGCGCTGAATTTAAAATATGGCAACAAGACAGCCAAGCCCATTACGCCATGCATAAGCCTGGTATCAAGCAACCTTTTATTATCACTGATTTCCCGGTTGCCAGTGTCAGTATTAATCGCTTAATGCCAACACTATTAGCCGCAATTAATGCACAACCCATATTGCGCCAACGGCTTTTTCAAATTGAGTTTTTAAACACACTGACAGATGAAATGTTAGTAACACTTATTTATCATAAGCCACTGGATGAAAGCTGGATAAACGCCGCCACATTATTAAAAAACAGTTTGGGCATTACCCTGATTGGCCGCAGCCGTAAACAAAAAGTACTGCTAGACAAGCACTATGTCAACGAAACACTGCACGTTAACAATACACCCTTTCACTACCAACAAGTTGAAGGCAGTTTTACGCAACCCAACGGCCATGTGTGTGAAAAAATGCTCTCATGGGCGCTTTCTCAAACACGCACATTAACAGGCGATTTACTGGAACTTTATTGTGGCAATGGCAATTTCACCATACCATTAGCCCAGCACTTCACTAAGGTATTGGCAACTGAAATTTCAAAAACCTCCGTTGCCTCAGCACAGGTCAATATAGAAAAAAACAATGCGACCAATATTGAAATTGCCAGAATGTCGAGTGAAGAATTTGCGCAAGCTTTAGACAAAGTACGCCAATTTCGGCGTCTCGGCCATATTGAACTTGACCACTACCAGTTTTCAACCATTTTTGTCGACCCACCACGAGCAGGGCTCGATGAACATACACTGGATATTACACAGCGCTTCGACAATATTATCTATATCTCTTGCAACCCTGCCACACTGATCGATAATCTGCACAGGTTGTGTCAAACACACGAAATAACTGCGCTGGCCGCCTTTGATCAATTTCCGTACACAGACCACTTAGAAACCGGTGTCATATTACGTAAACGTACAGCGTAACCTATTTGTTTTGCGGACAACTTAAAAAAACTGGCGCAAAAAACGTTATTAAAGCACATGTTAATCTTTTGTGATAATTGCGTGACCCCATCGTGACTTTCTTCTCCTAAGCTTACCAACGATAAATGTTAGGCCACAACCACAAAGTAATTGTGACCTAGCTCTATCGGCACACAAAGTACTATTAAACATTATCTAATTGCGACTAAACCAATAGTGATCTATTGCATAGAATCATTATTACAGGAGAATATCGATGAGATTCACCCCGATTATTGCTATTATTTTATTTATTTTTGCCAGTACTGCTCAGGCAGATTATTATTCTCAAGAACGTAACTACCGCGTTTCAGTAACCAACATTACCAAAGGTTTACAGTTCACACCGCTGCTAGCGGCTACCCATAAGCGCAGCGTTGCTTTTTTTGAAGTTGGAGATTTATCATCACCTGAACTTGCACTATTAGCCGAAGGCGGAGATATCACGCCGCTAAATGATCTATTAAGCGCAATACCCGAGAAAGTAGCGACAACAACCTCAACCGCAGGTTTACTTGCCCCAGGCGAGACTGCCGAGTTTGACATTACCAGTCGAAGAGGTTTTCCTGTATTTAGTATTGCGGCAATGTTGCTACCCACTAATGATAGTTTTCTAGCATTAAACAAAGTAAGACTGCCACGTTTTGGTTCAGTGACTTATTATGCGAAAGGATACGATGCTGGTTCAGAGCCTAACGATGAACTTTGCGCTAATATTCCTGGCCCAACCTGTGGTGGTAGCGGCTCATCACCTGAGGCAGGCGGTGAAGGTTATGTTTTCCCAAGCCAAGGTATTCATGGCGAAGCCGATTTATCAGCGGCCAGCTATGACTGGCGTGGTGCGGTTGCTAAAATTACTATCTACCGCGTGAAATAAGCACGTATGTAGTGTCACCATAAAGCAGTCTGTAAAGGTACCTAAACGGTATCCTACAGGCTGCTTTTTAGCCACAAGCTACTATCATTCTATCTACCGTACTGATTTCATATTACGGATTTTCGATAAGCATCTGCGCACTTTCATCATACATAATCATACCGTTTTGGGCTTTATTATTAAGTGTAGTAAGCCATTCTTCGAGAGACGTTGCAACGACATCAGTTGAGCTCTCTTCAAAGTAAATATTCAGTATTCGTCCCTCAGCGTTTATAACAAAATAAGAAGAGCCGCCATCAAATAGAAAGGGAATCCAATCCGAACTCCATTGATCGCTCATTGTTTTTCTCAACTCAGTATAAACATCAAACACCTGTTCGATCGGCATCCATTGCCCTTCGGGAAAACACCATACAGCATCCCATGCCTGCCCATTATGCCATTGATACAAAGTGATAAAACTAGCAGGGAATTGCTGAATACCCATTTTATGCGCGTATTGATCTAATCGATGCTGATCAATACCGGGGTTTAGACTTTCATAAGCACCAGATGCTTTGCGCGATAGCCAGTTGTGATACTGTAACCACTGTTCTCTTAGCTGACTAGGTGTTAGGTTCTGTTGACTAGAGGATGTTTGATTGTCGCCCTCCCCCACCGCCAATACATAAATATCCGCCGAAAAAGGCGCTGAGACCTCACCTGCTTTTTCAAATAGTGTGTTTTCTGATGTGCTTAGGTGTTCAAAAAAAACAGCTCTCAAGTTATTGTTTAAGTGCGATTGCCCATCGAGGCCCGCTAGCCATTGGCGCAAGCCTTTAGGCAGCTTTTCATAGACACCTGCATCAGCTAACACCTCTGACAAACCAAAGTTATCGATATAGTTATGTATCGCAAAGGCAGACTTTGCACGCTGATTATCGATACTTTTATCACGCCATTGCTTAACCGCCACCTTAGACCATTGTTGACCCAGATCAGACCACAACTGTTGTTTAATTAAACGGCGCGCGCGCGGGGTTAACAACCAAGAGTGACGCCCTATATCGAAAAAAGCTTGATCGAGTTCGATCGGACTTTTTGTTGATGTAAGCGACAATAGTAATTTATATTGCTTGGCTGCATAACTGAGGTAGTGATCTACCTGCCGAGAAGAAATAACAACATTGATTACCACCAGTACTAAAAAAGCACTGATGGTAATGACGATATACGCTATAACATTCACTGAATGCTTCCTCTATCAAGAATAGATAGAGGAAATATAGCATATTAGTTAACGTCGACCAAAACCACACCACTGAAAATTAGGCAGTTGTGGAATTCCAAAAGCCAAGAAGAGTCGTTGTCTTCTGGGACCCGTTCGTCGAACCCGGCAACTATTATAAAAGCTATTAATTTGTCGCCCCTGCGGTGATGACTCTGAGTTTGAAATTAAACGCAAAGAGACAGTGCCAGGATGATAGGCAGGCCCACCAGGAAAGGATGAAAAATAAGGATACTCATCACAACCACCCGTACCACCATTACTCGCTCGATAAGCGGTACGTGCCGCTCGATTACACTCTGATGTACGGTTATACCAAGTGCGTGCGCTGCGACTCGTACCCCGCCGATCACGTCTGGATAATAAAGCCGGTGCAGGTACAAGGTTTGAACCACGCCCTAACTGTGCATCGAGAATATGTTGTGCAGTCTGTGGAATACCCGAACCTGTTGACAGTAGTGGTGAATCAATTCGGCAACGGCGCGGTGTTCTAATACACTGGCGAACTTCTCTAACAACAATGCGGGCACCAGACTTAGCAACACTGAGCACACCCGTTATAGCCCGCCGGATAGCAAATTGAAAACTAGGCAGTGCTATAGCGCCTAAACTTACCCTAATATTAAGAGAGATACTGACGCCTGCGAGAGTAAAGTTTCCGGTAGGATCGATATTATTAATAGGGTCATTATTAGCGTATTGGTATTTATGCAACGACATCGGGTCAGCAATACTACCACTAAAAGGATCCGCACTAATAAAACGGCCCACAGAGGTATCAAGGTAGCGCGCACGTAAATAATACTTCTGTAGTGCTGGGTCAAATTGCTCCCCGCTAAACAGATAGTTATTGATAGCACCACCTGTACTCTGCTCTGTCTGCCCAAAAGCCGTGTATGTATAAGCATCAGTGACCGCGCCACTGGCATCGGTTAATTGCCGCGTACTACCAAGCGAATCATATTGATAATAACGCGTATCGCTGCTGCGTTGCTGGCTGATCAAATCCGTCCCGTAGGTGTACTCAACGTGTACCGCCTGCGCACTATCCAACTCCATTAACACCTGTGCATAGTTGCGGTTAGGGTCTGTTAAGTAGGTAGTTGTTACACCATTAATTGTTTGCGACTGGCGGATACCATCGACATCGTAACGATACGCAACCGTCGTTGACGGTGTACTTGCCAAGACCAGCCTGTTATCGACATCATAACTAAAGGTGAAGTCCTCCGTTGGCGATTGTGCCGATAGCATATTACCGTTGGCATCGTAGGTATAATCAGTCACAACACCTGCCGTCGTTTCACTGATCACACGGTTACTCGCATCATAGGTGTAGTCGGTGATAGTACCATTGACACTTTTTGTTAAACGATTACCGACAGAGTCATAACTAAATAGACTCGTGCGCACACCAAAAACAGGATCAATAACACGCTCTTCAAGCAATTGCCCCGACACATTGTAGACATAGTTAACGACACGGCCATTTTCGGTTGCTTGCACACGCTGGCCTTTGGCATTTAATACATAATCAAAACGACTCACTACAGTATCGAGTATATCGCGGGTCTCAATAGCAATAATTCGATTTAAAGTATCATAGACAATATCAGTCACGACACCATTAGGGTAAGTAATACCAATTTGATTACCTGAATTATCATAGCGGTATGTAGTTACAAGGCCATCAGCATCAGTGACAGAAACCGGTAAGTTAAGCGCATTATAACGGTATTGCGTAACCCGCTCTGATGAACCGACACCCACGATACGCACCTGCGTACGATTACCCGCAATATCATATGCATAGCGAAGCCCCAATCCATTAGGATAATCGATACTGATCATGCGATCGCGACTATCATAACCGTAGGTCGTTGTACCACTGGCATCCGTTGCGCTGAGCCGTTGGCCGGCTGCGGTGTACGTAAAGGCCGTTTGATCACCACCGGGGTAAATAATTCGTAAGATACGCCCAGTGTCATCATATTCAAAACTGATAGCATCACTATTGGCATCAACACGGCTTTGTATATTGCCCGCTATATCATAGGTTAATGACTCGACATCACCCGAGGGTAGTGTGCGGTTAATTAAACGACCGCCAATATCGTATGACATTGTCGTCGTATTGCCATTGCTGTCAGTAATGGCGGTCAAATTATTGGACTCATTATAGGTATAAGCCGTGACATTACCCATTGCATCGGTAATGGCCGCTAGGTTCCCTACGGCATCATAATCAAATGCAGTGGTATTGCCTAATTGATCAGTATGGGCAACACGTCGACCGAGAGCATCATAAATAAATACCTCCTCATTGCCATCGGCAAAGACAACCCTAGTACGACGGCCTTGATTATCATATTCAAACAACGTGGTATCACCACGTTCATTGGTCAGTGATGTCATAAACCCACGGTTGTCATAGACAAAGGTTTTCACATTGCCCGCGGCATCTGTCTCAGATATACGCCGCCCCACTGCATCATAACTAAACTCGGTGCGAGAACCCGCCTCATCAATAATCGCCGCAATATGTCCAGTGGCATTGTACTGTGTACGCGTTGATGTGCCATCGGGGTTAATAGTGCGTATGCGTCGATTAGCTGCATCATACTCCAAACTCGTACGACGACCTTGACGATCTATTTCAGCAATCAAGTTGCCCTCAGCATCGTATTCAAAGCGCTCAACACTACCGTCTGGATGGCGAGTTTCAACCAGCTTGCCGCTGGCATTATAGACAGACTCCGTGACACGGCCAGCGCTATCTGATAAACGAGTTTCTCGTCCATTGGCATCGTATTGTGTTGCAATTTCATTACCGAGACTATCGACTTCGTTAACAACACGGTTTTCACCGTCGTACTCAAACCTCGTGACAACTACTTGAGAAGTGCCATCAGCTGCTGTCTGTGTCGTTTGTGTTTGGGTTATATTATTATTGCTGTCAAAACTAAATGTTTGCCCAACCCCTCGTTCATTAACCTCACGCACTAAATTGCCCTGCGTATCATACTCGCGTGTTTTAGTATTCCCTAACGGATCAATTGTGCGAGTGAGATTGCCCTGAGCATCATAGGTGTTTGAAGTAGTATTCCCTGAAGCATCGGTGGTTGTGAGTAAATTATTATTGCCATCATAAGTATTGATCTCAACAACATTACCAGCGTCATCGGTTTCAGTAAGCAGCAAACCAGAGGCATTATAAGCAAACGTTCGGGTTTCACCCAACGCATTGGTGTCTGTCAGCTGATTGCCATTGGTATCATAGGTAAAACTGCTCGTGTTACCCAGCGCATCAACCTGCGTCAGTAATTCCCCTCGCGCGTTATACGTTCTTGTGATTGTCTCACCTAAACTATTGGTTTCAGACAATACATTACCGTTGTCATCATAAACATAAATCGTTTGATTACCTAAACGGTCCGTCACTATTTGCTGGCGACCGGCAACATCAATGGTAATATCAACACGGTTTCCATCTGCATCGACAATAGCCACTAGGCGGCCATCATCATCGTAAATATTACGTGTCACTCTCACACCGGTTGGATCAATGATCTCCAGCAACCCATGGCTACGATTATATTGATACCGAGTCACTTCACTTTCGCGATTGGTAACCGCCGCTAAATCGCCAAGGCTATTATAAGTATATTGAATACGCTGACCTTTTGGATCGGTTATTTGCGTAATTCTATTTTGTGCATCGCGATCAAAGGTGACACTCAAACCCGACGAATGAATAATGCCACTATTGCTAAAGGCAATTGAATTACCATTGGCCTCTTGAATATTTTCTACACCAAAACGTTTATGCAACTGAATAACAGTGCCATCATCACGGGTCAGTGTGTATCGTTCGGGGTCAAAATCTTCAAGTAGCGAACTATCAAGGAAACTACTGCCGTTTAAACGCAACCCACTGGCACCAGCAACAGATAAACGGCTACGGGTATCACCGACAGGCTTTAACACCATAGTAAATACAAACCGAGGGATCAACGGGTTACAGCGAGGTTCTATCGCTGCCTCAAACGACTCCACATTGCCATCGGGTAACGTCACCGTTACCAAAGGCGCATCGCCTATAGGACTAACACAGTAAGGAGGGAAAAACCCACCGCCCTCTCGCTGCTGAACCCAACCTATACCTAAATCACGACTCTCTTGTATTTGACCTGTTTGAATATCAAGACTCCAACCAAAGCCAAAGTCTTTACGCTGCGAGCGCTGACGCGAATCATATGTACGCCTTACGCCAACAGGAATACCTGCAGTGGGAATATTAAGATCCTCAACTGTGAAAGAAAAGTTGCCCACTTTTAAATCACCCGTCACCTGATAGGTAACGACTTGCGAACTTTCTTGGCCGTTTGTATCAAGTGCAATTAACAATACCTGATACTGACCATTGGCGAGCATGCTGGGATCAAACTGCCCAACAACATCATTATTCACCGAGGATTGGCCCGAATTAATTTCAGTAAACGTATTCGCACCGGCAGGTGATACTAACAACCGGTAGTTCACTAAATTAGCATCGCTCGCATTACCAATGATATTGATCGGTGCTGTAATTTCACTACCCGCTGCTGGGCTAAGAATTTCTGCAATGGGGGCAGTATCATCACTTGCATCACGTACACTAAAAAATGTTCTCGCACTGATGGTTTCTATTGAGTCAGTCGCAGACGCTATTATTTCAACACCCCCTATTGCACTGCCAGGCACTACAACCTGATTAGCGCTATTGAGTGGCGTAACAACACCATTGACCGTAAGCGATGTAATAATATCGCCCGTGCCGCCTACCGTTGACAATGTGATAGTAGTGCTATCGCCTTCATTGATCACACTCGGAGACGCCTGCACAAACACCTCAAGAGGAGCAGCGACATCGCTCACTGTCACAACAAAGTTTTGCTGAACAAATGATTGCCCATCACTAACACGCACAGAAACCGCCTGCGTTGGCAACTGTGTGGCATCAGCCACCCAATTAATCACACCACTGTTGGCATTGATCGTCATACCCGTAGGAGCTGAAGCTAGGCTGTACACCAAGCTATCACCATTGGCATCATTGGCAAGCACAGCATATTGATAGGCCTCTGCAACAACCGCACGGGTCACCGGCGTGCTGGTAATTACCGGTGGCTCGTTAACAGTCGTGTTATCCACAACAGCAATACTGAACGATTGCGTAGCAATACCTTCATTGCCGTCATCAACCTGTACCACAACATTCACACTACCCATTTGCGATGCCAATGGTGTCCAGTTAATAACACCGGTCACTGCATTAATCGCCATACCTGACGGTGCCGTAGTCAGGGAAAAACCAAGGGTATCGCCATCGGCATCCGTCGCATTCACACCATAACTATACAGTGCATTAACCTCAGCATTAGTAATAGGTATAGTGGTAATTGTCGGTGCTTGATTCTCAGCGGGTTTTTCGGTCACAGTGATAGTGAAGTTTTGGGTCACAAAACGGCCATTGCCATCATCAACACGTACACTGACATTCGCAATACCAATCTGCGTATTTGACGGTGTCCACACGATCACTCCTGTCGCGGCATTAATTGCCATACCCACAGGCGCTATATCCAAACTATAGGTTAGTACATCGCCATTGGGGTCAGAGGCACTAACGGCATAAGTGTACAAAGCCTCTTCTTCAACACGCCCTAGTGGTGCACTGGTAATCACCGGCGGCTGGTTCGTCACCTCTGCGGTGACATCAATACTGAAATTCTGCTGCACAACACCGCCATTACTGTCATCGACCGACACAGTGATTGCATGTAACCCCACCTGCGTATCGATTGGCACCCAAGCAATAGCACCTGAGGACGCATCAATGATCATTCCTGCTGGCGCGCTCACAAGTGTATAAACCAATGTGTCGTTATCAGGGTCTGTTGCACTGACACTGTAGCGATAGCTCTGCCCTTCTATTGCTTGAGTTAACGGTGTACTGGTAATACTTGGCAAACGATTAGCAGCGGCAACAGTAATGCTAAAGTCCTGAGTCACAACCCCACCATTGCCATCACTGACTTGTGCTTGTACCGAATGGCTACCAATTTGAGCCGTGGCCGGTGTCCACGAAAGCAAACCTGACACAGCATCAATCACCATACCCGCCGGTGCAATCGTTAATGCAAATACTAAACTATCAGCATCGGCATCTGTTGCCTGAAGCAGATACTGGTATAACTGTGCTTCAACCGCATTAATCACCGGCGCACTGGTAATCACTGGCGGCTGATTAGGCGGGACAAAAGCACCCACCACGACCGCAAAACTCTGCACAGCCTCAGCACCACGGGTATCGGCTACTTTAACTTGTATCGACTGATTACCGATTTGTAATGATGAAGGTGTCCACTGAATAACACCACTGGTGGCATCAATTACCATCCCCTCGGGGCCCGTGACTAAACTAAAAATCAAGGTATCGCCATCGGCATCTGTCGCTATGACTGCATAGCTATACGCTTCACTTTCTGTCGCAACCACCACCGGGGTGCTGTTAATCACTGGTGTGCGATTATCCGGTAGCACATCAATGCTCAGGTTTTGACTGGCGACTAATCCACCACCATCTTCTACTTGTATCTGTACAGGGTGAGCACCCAGTTGAGCACTGGTCGGGCTCCAGCTAATTAGCCCGGTATTGCTATCAATCGACATACCTGCCGGTGCAGATAACAACGAATAACTCAGCACATCACCGACATCTGGGTCGCTGGCTATGACTGCATATTGATACAATTGATTGACCGTTGCCTGTACTATAGGTGTAGACGTAATTTGCGGCGCATCGTTAGCATCTTGCACTGCCACACTAAAGCTTTGAGTATCCTGTAAACCCGCCAGATCCGAGACCGATACAATAACAGGTTGATCACCCGCCTGCCCTAGTGATGGCACCCATGTAATCACACCGGTAGCGCTATCAATACTCATGCCACTGGGTGCACTGGCCAAGCTAAATGTCAGTACATCATCGCGATCACGATCAATCGCATTCACCGCGTACTGATACGCTTCATTGACGCGGGCACTCACAAGAGGTGTTGATAAAATAGTCGGCGCGGTATTGATATTGGCCACCGTAACACTAAACAATTGCGAGGCCATTAAACCTTCTGTATCACTCACCTGTACAATCACTGACTGTTGCCCAACATGCACATTTTGCGGCACCCACTGTATAACACCCGTTGCGGCATCAATACTCATACCACTGGGGGCTACCGCCAGACTATAGGTAAGTACATCACCAATATCAGGGTCATTGGCAATAACTTCATAGCGATATTCAACGCCTTCTGTAGCATCGACAATTGCGGTAGAGTTAATAACAGGTGGCAAGTTAGGTAGCGAGCCATCATCACGGCCACGTGCACGCGGTAGTGCCGAGGTTTCAATACTCTCACAAGCAATAGCACCGCTAGCGTCGGCTTCGCGCACAATATAATAATAGCGCGTATTATTAATGACATCGGTATCGAGATAAGTTGAGTAACGCGATTGTGTTTGTGCAATTTCAGTGTAGGGGCCGCCGGTATTGGTTGCGCGCAACACAATGTAGTGATCAGCACCGGTATCGCTCCAGGTTAGTTGAACTTTACTGCGCTTAGCACGGGCGGCAAGATTATTGACACAACTATGTACAGTTACCTCATCATTAGCAATAGCGCCACTTAACCCCGGTGCAATAGTATCAAAGGCATAATTGCCTACGCTATCACCCGTAATATTCATCGCAAACAGACGGCTTTCACCGGCACCAACATCATTACAACCCTGAGGTGAAACACAACTAAAACTAATCGTTAAGCCCGCCGTATCGCCACGAGTTTCTAAGGAAACATTCACCGTATTAGTGGCCGATTCTACTGCGCGTAAAATGGCATCAACTGTAGTAGCACTACCCACAATATTATTCGATAATGTGCCATTGGTAGCAGCCACTATTTGGCTTGCTTGCTGCGCGGTATCGATCCCGCTATTGGCCGAGCGCGTATTAATCGCCGCCACAATAATATTATTATCATTCAACGCCTGAATAGCTTCAGCCTGGCTTACTGTTGTAGTGTGAGATGAAACATCCCCAAACCACACAATCACCCTAACCGCATCAGTTCGCCAACCTGTCACATGATTTGAGGAAAACCCCCTATCGCTCGTGCCAACACCATCGGTAACAGCACCTTCAGTTGCCGCTTGCTGCAAAGCAAAAAAATTGGCCTCAGGTGCATCACCACCACCGCGAGCACTCCAACGCCCCAGCCCGGTAATAACATCATCGATCGATTCAGTCATAGGTTGATGAAGCCGGTAGGCCAATTGAGCAACTGACGTGGTATCAGCTGCGGCTGAATATTCACGCGGGTCACCGAGATAGCTACCCACACCAAAAGCGACATCAATACCGGCAAAGCGCGGATCATCACCTGCAAGTGCCTGTAAAATAGCTGTTGCATTATCACGCACAGAGCGAATGGCTCCGCCCATACTGCCGGTATTATCTGACAAGAAAAAAACATCAACTTTACCGGCGGCAGGGCCAGTAGTATCGAGCGTTACCGTGCGCTCAATCGTGGTACTTTGACCTTCTGCAAGATTGACAAAAATACGATTAGGAGTGATAGAGGCTGCGTTAACAATAGAAGATGCGACAAAAAAGCAAACAAATAAACAATATCTGTTGAGCGTTGGCATAGTGTTATTATCCTATTCCTTGTGTCCGATAAGTAACTACAAGCAGCCGCTGGCTACTGGCAATACGTAAGTAATAACGCGTAATTAATCTCTGATAAAAGGCCGTGATAACAAAACAAGTAATGAAAATACAAGAGCGATAACCAGTGAAGGCTCCGCAACCGCCGTGACACGCTCAACATCGACCGTACCATTAAAATAAAATGTCGATAATGAATCTGGGTCCGTATGGCTTAAACCGCCAATATTTGCCAAACTAATATCGAACACACTATTGAGTGAATCTCCAGGCAGCAAGTTACCCAGATCAAACCCCAGCGCCAGTGATACATCGTCCTCGGCACCAGCACCGACACTATTGGTATTATCTAAAGCACCTTGCAGCAAATGATCAAAAATATCACCAAAGACAAAACCCGGCTCATCAATCTCCCAGCTATCTGCACGATTATCATTAGCTCCAGTACCCGACACATCCACCAGCGCACCAGATTCGTTAAAAAATGTATTAATAGTTTGATCAACCTCAGCATCTAAAAAAACAAACAACTGAACATTTTCTAAAATAGAGCCGGTATTATTACTGAGCTGCCAAGAAACATTGCCAAACCCATCAGCACTGAGGTTGTCAGTAAAAATACTATCAATACCCGTACCAAAAAAACCATTATCACCGCTGCCAATCGGGCTGTGTGATAGCGAATCACCCGATAGCGTCGTTGAATTAATAAATACAGAATACTCGTTAATCACTAACGCGTTAGCACCTGCTGAAAACAACAAAGGCATCAAGGCAATATAAAAAGTTAACAGTTTTTTCATAAGAGAAGATTCCATTTTATTCATTGTTATTTTTACCGGGAAAAGCATGCATGGCTTTTTCACAGCAACCCTAAAAGGTGACTAACTAGTCGTCGTTTAACATACAAAAAATATTATCGCTATGGCATTGGCAATAAGGTTACATACACCCTCAAATGACACAAAAAAACACTTGAGATTAAATTTTGTACTACACTGCATAACATTATCGCTCCCGTGCATGAGCAAATTATGCGCCAAAAGTAAAATTTATTAGTATTTCAGTAAGTTGTAAAAGAATGGAAGCGCGACAAAAAGAGGATGTAAATATTATCGACAAAAAATTAAAATTAACTATTTTAGTATGGAAAAAATACCTAGGCAGAATTAAGAAAGGAATCGTATAAAATGAAATTTTGTTATTTTTGGCGACTCTTTATTGGAAAAATAATTAGTGATTTGAACAAAAAAAGCATGTCAACAAAATCGACACCTATCACACATGGCGATATACAACAACTAAAATGGCTCCGAAGAGCCATCACTGCACTATGAGACCCAGCAATCGCAATTAACCATCGATCACATTATTAGGCGACAGTAACATGCCGTCTTCATCACAATAAATATAGTCTCCTGGTGTAAAAACACCACCTGAAAAATACAACACCGTATTCACCGTTCCGATATCTTCTTTTCTGGAGCGGCGCGGTGTAGTGCCCAGTGCGAGCACGCCAACAGGCATCGTATTAATCTCAGCGCTATCGCGAATATGCCCATTAATAACCACACCACTCCAGTTATTTTCAACCGCAAGGCGTGCAACATTATCGCCCATTAGCGCATGCCTAGCTGAGCCTTGCCCATCAACCACCAACACTTTACCCGTGCCGTCAGTACTTAATAATGCCTTAGCCTTCGAATTATCTTCTAAGCAGTGCACAGTTTCAATTTTGCCGTAAAAGGCGTTCTTTTTACCAAACCACTTAAATTGTGGGACATGAACAATATCCAGTTGATCATCGTGCTCGTCGAGTAAATCGGCTGTTTTCATAGAGTAATACCTAAAGGTCGCTTAAAGTCATGAAAAGATTATTGAAACATTAATCCCTGTTTACGACAGGCAATATATTGGCTTTTATTTAAAAATCCAATCCGACTATTGTATAGCGCGTTAATACTGCCTGTAGCACCGGTTAAAAAAGACGGGATAATTACTGGCACAGCGCGATAGCCATCCTCAAAAAGATCAAAAAACAACCCATGTGTAATTTTACTTGATTTTTCAATATAACACATTGATTACTTTGACTTTTTACAGCCTAGTACTCATAGGTTATAGCATCTATTGGACATTCTGATATCGTGTAAATCATCATTTATACTGAATGAAAAGGTACTTATTTATCCACCCATTTATTCACCAACAATGGACGTTAATATGAGCTATTTACTCGACTACAGCGGTGATGGACAGATGTTTTCTGTCATGTACCCCGTGACCCACATTACTATCGACAAGCCCTTACTGACGATCTCTTATGTTCAAAGTAATTTGCGTATCATTGATCGAACCTTCAGCAATGGCTCTGAACTGATTCAATTCTTAAACTGGCTTAATTACAACAATGAAACCGTAACCGCATAGTGAACCTAACAGTGCTTGTTCAACACCGTACAGCCTGCCAAACAATGAAAACTCCGCCAAAATGCGCTGTTTTTACCCCTTTTGCTGTGTTTGTTAACCCGATCGCTTGAATCTATACCGCCAGTTCGGCATCATCAGGCCCGTGCTCGGCCAACCTAGGAAC
>Ga0193963_1000398_pt1 | contig 23064 bp, 18 predicted proteins | sample FB_6_MG_FD_140359 | JGI IMG/M metagenome (GOLD analysis project Ga0193963, IMG submission 140359) | Microbial mat bacterial communities from the Broadkill River, Lewes, Delaware, United States - FB_6_MG | ecosystem: Environmental > Aquatic > Freshwater > River > Microbial mats | place: USA...
CTGCTGGGGTCGCCAATTAACACTTTCAAATAGATATTCACTTAACATAACTGTATATATTTATACACAATTCCTTTTTTATAGATAATTCATCACACTTTTTTGTAAATTTAATAAACATTTTCTATTTTCTATGATAGTATGTTTCAATTTATACTGAGTTAGAAAAGGAAAAACATGTTTAAAACAATGACCATCAAAACAAAAATTGTTTCAATAACAATAATTGGATTATTACTGTTATCAGGAATACTGGGAACCATTTCAATTCAACAAGCTAAAGAGTCTTTAGTGTCAAAAAGTTATGCAGGGCTTACTTCTGCTAGAGATAATAAAGCAGAACAGATGCAAAACTTTTTTGATGAAAGAATTGGAGACATTAAAATACTTGCTAAAAGTGAAAATGTTAAAAACCTTAGTAATGATTTAATAAATTTATCAGAAAAACTAAACATCAAAAAAAACCAAAACTTTCCTGTAAATAATCCTTTAGTAAAAAAACAAACTCTCAATCATGAATATTATTTTCAAGAGTATGCTAAAGAATATGGATATTATGATGTTTTTTTAATACATGGTGAAAATGGACAAGTTATGTACTCTCAAGCCAAAGAATCTGATTATGGTGAAAACTTACAATATGGTTCATTGAAAAACTCTGGATTAAATCAAGTTTGGAAACAAACAAAAGAACAAAAAAAAGTTGTTTTTGTTGATATGAAACCTTATGCTCCAAGTGCAAATGCACCAGCGATGTTTCTTGGAATACCTGTTTATATAAAAAATAAATTTTCTTCAGTATTAGTTTTTCAAATATCTGATAAAAGCATTAATAAAATTATGCAATTTAGAAAAGGATATGGAGAAACTCAAGAAGATTACTTAATAGGAAGTGATCAACTTATGAGAAGTGATAGTTACCTTGATCCAGAAGAACATAGCTTAAAAAATTCATTTGCAAATAAAAATATTATCAACACATTAGCAGTAACAGATGGATTAAATGGAAAATCAAATACACAAATCATTTTAGACTACAAAAATAATCCTGTGTTATCATCTTATAAACCACTTAAAATAGGAGATGATATAAATTGGGTAATCATATCAGAAATTGATGAAGAAGAGGTCTTAGCAGCACCAAATGCAACAAGAAACTCTATTCTAATTATAACACTTACATTACTATTTATTATTGTTGCAAGTTCAATTTATATAATCAATAGAATGATTGTAAATAGACTTTTACACTTTCAAGATGGTCTTGTAGGTTTTTTCCAATATATTAATAGAGAAGCAACAGATGTAAAAGCATTAGATACTGATAGTTTTGATGAGATTGGATTAATGGCAAGAATTGTAAATGAAAATATTATTAAAGCAAAAAAAGGAATTGAAGAAGATAGAAAAGTTATCGATGATACTATTCAAATTTTATCTGAATTTGAACAAGGTGACTTAGCTCAGCGTGTTCAAACAAATACTACAAATCCTGCATTACAAGAACTTACAAAACTATTAAATCAGATGGGATCAAATATCGAATCAAATATAGATGGCGTTTTAGATGTTCTTGAACAATATTCAAACTACAATTATCTTAATAGAGTTGAAACTACTGGCATCAAAAAACACCTTTTAAAACTATCAAATGGAGTTAATTCATTAGGTGAAGCTATCACTGGTATGTTAATAGAAAATAAAGAGATAGGTTTAACACTTGGTAATAGTAGTGACATTTTATTAGACAATGTAAACACACTCAATAAAAATTCAACTGAAGCTGCAGCTGCTTTAGAAGAAACAGCAGCTGCTTTAGAAGAGGTAACAAGCAATATTTCAAGTACAAATACTAATGTATCTCAAATGGCTCAATATGCTTCAATAGTTACACAATCAGCTCAAGATGGACAAAATCTTGCAAATAAAACTACCGATGCAATGGATGAAATTAATGTTGAAGTAACTTCAATAAGTGATGCAATTAGTATCATTGATCAAATTGCATTTCAAACAAATATTCTAAGTTTAAATGCAGCAGTTGAAGCAGCAACAGCAGGTGAAGCAGGAAAAGGTTTTGCAGTTGTTGCACAGGAGGTTAGAAACCTTGCGGCAAGAAGTGCAGATGCAGCAAATGAAATTAAAATTTTAGTTGAAAATGCAAAAGAGAAAGCAAATAACGGTAAAGGTATTGCTGATCAAATGATTCAAGGGTATGCAGGTCTTAATGATAATATCACTAAAACGATTGATTTAATCTCAAATGTAGAAAGTGCTTCAAAAGAACAACAATTAGGTATCGTACAAATCAATGATGCTATAAATTCACTAGATAGACAAACACAACAAAATGCAAATATAGCGAGTCAAACAAATAACATAGCACTAGATACTGACACATTAGCTAAACTTGTTGTTTCATCAGCTGATGAGAAAGAATTTAAAGGTAAGAGTACAGTTGTAGCAAAAAAATCAAATACTACCAATACACCACCACAAAAAACTATTGAAAACAATAAAAAAGAATCAAATACTGAAAAAGTTACATCAACAAAATCGATGAAAGCTATTCAGTCAAATACATCAGATGATGAATGGTCGAGTTTTTAAAATATAACTACTAGAATAGAGAGAATCAATCTAAAATCTCTCTATTTCGTATATTAAAGTCCTTGTAATAAAATATGCCATAAATATTCTATTTCTTCTTCATTAAAACTAAGTAAACTTTTTTCTTCAAAAAGTTCTTTTATTTGAAACAATTTAAATGGCTTGCTATAACTGCATTTTTTATGTGTAGGTTGAAAGCCTCTTACAAGTGAAATATCATCAAATATCTCCTCTTCACATAATAAACATTCATATTGTAAATGCAGCCTACCTTCGTATTCACATAGTTTAATATAAGATTCAATAATAGCTCTTTTGGGATTTTGCTTGACTATTTTATGCGCTAATTCATCGAGTAGATTAAAGTAAAATGAGTCAATCTCTTCAACATCTTTTAAATGTGGATAGAAAAGTTTTAAAAATCTTTGCCAACAATATAGTTTAGTACTATCCATTATCCAAGGATAAGAAATCTGCAAAACATCTTTCAATCTAGGGATACTACTTTTCATATTTGATTCTAATTCAAAGTCAATTTTAAACCCTATATTTATAATAGAATGTCTTGCTCCATAAAAACGATATGTTGTGTAAAAATTATTTTGTGTTAAAACTGAAACTATTAAGTCTTCATCTTTAACATTATTAATGTTTATAATATAACCTTGCATATAAATTATTATAACATAAAATTAATTAAAATACTTTTTAAGTTTTTATTGGATACAATGGGAAAAATATAGGGAATCTTAAAGATAAGCTTAAAATAAGTTGAGTTTTTGTTTTAAAGGTACTATATTAAAACAAAAGGTAATTATAAAATATGAAATTTACAGATTTTAACTTAAAATCAGAGCTTAACAAAGCTATCGAAGCAGCAGGATTTGTTGAGCCAAGTCCCGTACAAAAAGATTCAATTCCAATCGTTCTCGCAGGTAAAGATATTGTAGCACAGGCACAAACAGGAACAGGTAAAACAGCAGCATTTGGTCTTCCACTTTTAAATATGATGAAGTGTGATGGCTCAGTAGAAATGGTTGTAATCGTACCAACAAGAGAACTTGCAATGCAAGTAAGTGATGAACTATTTAAATTCGGAAAGTTTTTAAATATCAAAACTGCAACAGTTTATGGTGGTACAGCATACGCTAGACAAATCAAACATGTTGAAAGTGCTTCTATTATTGTTGCAACTCCAGGAAGATTTTTAGATCTTTTATCAAAAAAACAAATCACTATTGATCCTCGTTTTGTAGTTCTAGATGAAGCAGATGAGATGATGGATATGGGATTTTTAGATGATATTAAAGATATTTTTAATTATCTAAAAAATAGAGAACAAACATTAATGTTCTCAGCAACAATGCCCCTTCCTATTAAAAAACTTGCAGAAAAAGTTTTAAATGAACCAGCATTTGTAACAGTTACAAAGCAAGAGATGACAAATGCAAAAATTGAACAATCTTTTTATGTAGTTGAAGAGTATGAAAGAGACGATGCTTTAATTAGACTTTTTGATTACAAAGACCCTTCAAAAGCTATCGTATTCTGTAAAATGAAAAGAGATGTTGATAGATTAGCAACATATCTTGTCGCTCAAGGTTATGCTGCTAAAGGTCTACATGGAGATATGGAACAAAGACAAAGAGAAGAAGTAATTAGAGCATTTAAATCTGATACTTTAGAAGTACTTGTTGCTACTGATGTCGCAGCTCGTGGACTTGATGTAAAAGGTGTTTCTCATGTATTTAATTATCAACTTCCGTTTGATAGCGAGAGTTATGTTCACAGAATTGGTAGAACTGGTCGTGGTGGAATGGAAGGTAAAGCTGTATCTATTGTTACACCTGCTGAATTTAGAAGTTTGCAAAAAATACAAAAAGATATCGGTGTTAAAATTGAAAGTAGAATTATACCAAATAAAGAAGCAGTAAAATTCAAAGCAATTGATGGCATCAAAGCTGATATAGCTGCTCAAGAAATTGATGAATCAGTAATTGAGATTATTGAATCTATGAAAGACCAATTTGACCTTTCAACACTTACTTACAAACTTGCAACAATTTTGCTAAAGCAAAATAATGTAAAAGGGAAAGACAATATTGGTAAAACTAAAAAAGATATTGAATTTTTACTAGAGCGTGCACTAAAAGGTGGCGGTGGTTCTAGAGGTGGTCGTGGTGGTCATTCTAGAAGTCGAAATCGATCAGGTGGAAACAGAGATAGAAATAGATCTGGCGGAAGTCGATCTTCTGGAGGAGATAGCAGAGGTCGATCAGGAAATAGATCAGCTTCTAGATCTGGTGGAGATAGAGGAAGAAGATAGTCACAATGACTTTACAAAAAAAGGCAACTATTGTTTCAAGTAGTGTTGCTGCTTTTTTAACTTTTTTAAAACTAGCAATTGGAATCATAAGTGGTTCTGTTGCTGTTTTAGCTTCTGCTATTGATTCTATTTTGGATATGTTTGTATCATTATTCAATTATTTTGCAATTTCAAATGCGGAAAAACCAGCAGATAAATACTTCAACTATGGACGAGGTAAAACTGAAGCCTTGGCGAGTGTTATAGAGGGTGTTATTATCACCATCTCTGGTTTATTCTTACTATACACTGCAATAAATAAATATTTTTCAAATGAAATTTCAACTTATATTAACATATCACTTATAGTTATGATTATATCGTTATTTATAACTATAAGTTTAGTTGCATATTTAAATGCCGTTGCTAAAAAAACAAATAACATGGTTATCAAAGCTGATGCCTTACATTATAAAACTGATGTGTGGGTTAATATAGCTGTACTTCTTTCTTTAGTTATTGTTCATTTTACAGGATATGAAATCGTTGATATCATTATAGGTGCAAGTATCTCTTTATATATAATATATAGTGCGTATGAGTTAATTGAGGATGGTGTTTTAGTTTTGTTAGATAGAGCTTTACCTCAAAGTCAAGCAAAGAACATAGAAAAAATTTTTCAGAGTTGCAAAGATATAAATGATTTTCATGATTTAAAAACTCGAACTGCTGCCAATACTAACTACTTGGATGTTCATTTAGTATTTGATTGTCTCATTACATTAATGGCAGCACATAAAATTGCTGATAGAATAGAAGCTAAAATAAGAAAACTTGATACAAAAAAAGATTGGGTTATCAATATACATATGGATCCTTATGATGATTCAGATATAAATAATCAATAAAATTGTATAATCATTCTCAAAATAAATTAAATATATTATAAAATAAAGGTAACTAAATAGATGATAACATGGATGCAAAAACATAAAAAGTGGCTAATCGTTACAATTTGGATAAGTACTATCGCTTTTGTAGGCGCTGGTTTTGTGGGATGGGGTAGTTATGATTATGGCAAATCTGGCAGCACAATTGCTATAGTTGGGGATAAAGAGATCCCCTCAAAAGATGTACAATTTGAATATAGTAACCTTTATGGGCAATATCAACAAATGTTAGGTGAAAACTTCAATCAAGAAGTTGCAAAGCAATTTAATCTTGAAGAGATTGCCTTACAAAGAGTTGTTCAAAAATATCTTATATTAAATTATGCAGATGACATTGGCTTAATTGCTACAGATAAAGATATTGCTTCTGAACTTGTTAAAGTAAGTGCATTTAATAAAAATGGAAAATTTGATAAAAACACTTATCTTAGCGTATTAAAACAAAATAGAAGAACAGCTCCTGAATTCGAAGAACAATTAAAACAAGATATTATAGTTAACAAAGTAAAAGATTTATTCCAAACACAAGTAGAGTTAAATGAGATGGAAAATTTAAGTCGTTTAATATATAGTGAGGACAAAGTTAGTCTAAATATTATTGACAATAAAGAGATTACAATTAAAACAACAAATAACTTACTAAAAGAATTTTGGGAAAAAAATAAGGAAAATTACAAATCAGAAACTGGTTTTGAAATTGCTTATAATAAAGTTGATACAATTGACAATAAAACAAAAAAAGAGATGAAAAAAATTGCTCTTAAGAAATATTTAAATCTAAAAAAACAAAAAGAAGAATTTAAAAATACCACAACTATCTATAGTTCATCTACATTATTTAATCAAGAAGATTTAAAAACTATAATCTCAGGTAAAGAAGGAACAGTTTTCAAACCTTTTTATAAAGATAAGAACTATTTTGTAGTAAAAATAATCAAAAAGATTTTACCACAAACTTTGGCATATAATGATGTTGTATCAAAAGTGAAAGCAGATTATATTACGACAAAAAAAGCAAAAATTTTAGCACAAAAAGCAAAAACACTAGAAGAAAACTTTAAAGGTAAAAACATAGGATTTATAAGTAGAACAAATGTTCCTACTATAAATGGTTTGACAGAGATAGAAAAAAACGAATTTGTAAAAAATGTTTTAGGTGCGACTAAAGTTATAAATACTTTAAACCTTGGTTCAAAAACTCTTGTATATAAAATTACAGATAGTAGACTTGCAAAATATGATAGTTCAAAAGATTCTTTAGTTAATTCGACTATTTCTAATCTTAAAGCAAGTTCATTATCTTCATCATTCTTAGCAAAACTAGCTACAGAATATGAAGTAAAGTCTTTTATGGGAAATAACTAACTGTGAATAACTCAATTTTAGCTATTGATATTGGTACAACAAATATTATTGCTATTGTTGCTTCAAATGATTTTAGTAACAAAATTAATATTTTGGGTGTAGGACAAAGTAAAAGTGAAGGTGTTCAAAAGGGAAATATCACGGATATTAATCTTGCAGGAAACTCTATACAAGAAGCTGTATCTACTGCTTTAAACAGTTCAGGTTCCATTATAGATAAAGCTGTTGTATCAATCTCTGGTGCGAATACAAAAACTTTAAGAGGAAGTGGTGTTGTAAATATCCCTAGTGGACAAATTACAAAAAATGACATCAAACAAGTTTTAAAAATGGCATTATACAATGCTCAAATTATTGCAGACTATGAAGTAATTCATGTATTACCAATATTTTTTAGAGTAGATGATGGAGCAACTATTACAAATCCATTAAATATGAATGGATCTAGAATTGAAGTTTCCGTTAATATTATCACTGCAAAAAAAACATCTTTGGTAAATGTAAGAAATGCTTTAAAACAAGCAAACTTAGAAGTGGATAAATTTGTTCTTTCTGGATATGCAAATGCTATATCAACACTAGAGGATGATCAAAAAAAGCTTGGTAGTGCTGTTATAAATCTTGGCGGTTCTACTACACAACTTGTAGTGCAAAAAGGTTCAACAATATTATATAACTATTTTTTACCTGTAGGGAGTGAACATATAACAAATGATATATCAGTTACTTTTCATACTCCATATAGTGCTGCAAATATGATCAAAAAACAATATGCAACTCTTTTCCCTTCAAAAGAGAATGAAAGTGAAAATGAACTAAATATAAGAAAAGTAAAACTTCCAACTTTAGGAAATGAATCTGAATCCAAAGAGATATCATTGGATCAGATACAACCTATACTCCATGCAAGAATTGAAGAAACATTATGTATTATCCATGAAAAACTTAAAGAAAGTGCAGCTATAGAAAGTATTGATGGAGGTATAGTTTTAACAGGAGGTATGACACATATTCCTGGTATAAAAGAGTTAGCTTCTTTAATATTTAATAATATACCTGTAAAAATTGCAAACCCTAGAAATATTCAAAATGGATATATAAATTTCAATACTCCAACCATGTCAACTATTGTAGGTTTATTGCTTTATGAACTCGATAGTGAAAACAATTTTGAACTTGATAGTAATAGTGAATTAAGACAACAAAACAACAATCAATCACAAAATACCAATCAAATTCCACAACAACAAAACCGTTCTCAACATTCATCTACACTCAATGATATTCAAGAGATTAAAAGTGTAAAAAAACAAGAGCCATCTAAAAAAGGCTTGAGTGGTTTATTTGACAAAATATCAAGGTGGCTATAATGGATTCTAATCTTTTTGATCACAATAACATAACAGTACAAAAACCTTCAAAAACACTTGCACAAAATGCTGCTAAGATTGCAGTAGTTGGTGTAGGTGGTGGTGGATGTAATATGATTAATCATATGATTAGTGAAGGTACACACAAAATCGATCTTATTGTTGCAAATACTGACTTGCAAGTTCTTAATTTATCACGAGCACCAAAAAAAATACAACTAGGTATTGAACTAACTCGTGGCTTAGGTGCAGGTATGCGTCCTGATATTGGAAGAGATTCTGCTTTAGAAAACTATCAAGAGATAAAAGAGTCTCTTGAAGATTCTGATATTGTATTTATTGCTGCTGGTTTAGGTGGTGGTACTGGTACTGGTGCTGCTGCTATTATTGCTAAAGCAGCTAAAGAGATTGGTGCATTGACTGTTGCTGTTGTTACAAAACCTTTTAAATGGGAAGGTAAAAAAAGAACAGGTTTAGCAAATTTGGGTCTTGAAGAGATCAAAAAAGTTACTGACTCTATAATTATTATTCCAAATGATAGACTACGACATATAGTTGAAGAAAACATTGGTATGAAAGATGCTTTTAAAGTAGTTGATGATGTTTTATATCAAGCTGTTAATGGTATGAGTGAAGTAATTCTTAAACCAGGAAGTGATGATATCAATGTCGATTTTGCAGATGTTAAAACTATTATGCAACACAAAGGTATTGCCTTGATGGGTATAGGGAAAGCTAGTGGAGAAGATGCAGCAAATAAGGCACTTGAACTTGCTATAAAATCACCACTTTTAGATGAAATATCTCTTAGTAATGCAAAAGGTATTATGATACACTGGACAGTAAACCCTGATGTATCTATGTTTGCTATTGGTGATGTTATGGAAAATATTCACGATACACTTGTTGGAAATCCTGAAATTATATTTGGAACAACAACAGATGACAATCTTGCAATTGATGAAATAAAAATCACTATTGTAGCTACAGGATTTGATTCACCAGAAGAAGAATTAGATGAGAATACATTAAAAATCAATACAAAATCTTCACCAAATATTTCAAATACACGAAATAATGATAGCGAAGACCATTATGATACACCTCCCCTAATGAGAGGCTATTCAATAAGATTTAGTTTTTAATACTTGTTTATTCAAAAACAATAATTTCAAACTGATTCTTTTTCACAACTAAAGCTTTTGAGTTTGAAAGATTTGTTTTTATTTTTACTTCGTACTCTTCAACTTTAGATTCTAAATCTAAAACTTTTTTTTCTAAATCTAGAATTTTACTCACTCCAGCTAAATTTATACCATCAACTCTTGTAAGGACTAAAATACTCTTAATTGTATCAATATTTTCTTGTGAATACTGCCTGATTTTTCCAGAAGTACGACTAGGAAGGACTAGCCCTTCCCTTTCATATTGTCTAAGTGTTTGTGGATGTATATCAAGTATTGAAGCAACTTCACTTATTAGATATACAGGCTCACAGTAAGCTTTATCAAAAGACATTTTAAATTTCTGAAGGAAGTTTAGATTCTAAAACTTCTACAAATTCTTCATCTAAGTCTTCGATTTTTGGTAAAATAATATTTGCTTTAAGATATAAAGTACCTCTTTGTTTTGTCTTTCTATTTAATGCACCTAACTCTTTTACACGGAACTTTTGATTTTGTTTTGTGTTTTTAGGTACTTTTAGAGTAATCTCTTTTGTTAGTGTTGGTATTGTGACCTTTCCACCAAATAGTGCTGTTTTTAGAGATATATCAAAAGATTTTACAAGATCATCATCATCTCGTTCATATTCATCACTCTCTTGTACATTTAGTGTGATAATTAGATCACCTCTTGGAAATCCTTGAGCTTGTTTCCCTTTGTTTTTTGCTCTAATCTTTTGACCATTTTGAATACCTTCTGGTATTTTAATATCAAAAGACTCTCCATTTATCGATACATTTTTTACCCCACCTAAAATTGATGTATTAAAATCAATCGACAAAGTTGCACTTATGTCTAAGTCTGGTTGACCAAAACCTCCATGACCACCAAATCCTCCGCCAAAGCCACCTTGACCGCCAAATCCTGCACCACCTTGTTGACCAAACATTTGTCTTAAAATATCATTGATATCAACACCAGCACCTTGACCTTGTGCAAAATCATGAAAGTTTTGTCCTCCAAACATATCATCGCCATGCATATCGTATTGAGATTTCTTTTGTTCATCACCTAAAACTTCATAAGCAGCATTTATCTCTTTAAATTTTTCTTCTGCTTTTGGATCTTTATTCATATCTGGGTGATATTTTTTTGCAAGTGTTCTATACGCTTTTTTTATCTCTGCTGAGCTTGCATTTTCACTTACATTTAATGTTTCATATAAACTTTTTGCCATATTTTTTCATCCTAATTAGTAATATTTTATTATATTTTGGATGCTATTATAACATAAACTTGAGTCTTAGTCAATCAAGGTTTGAAATATTATTTAAAAACTAAAGTAAAACCTCGATCGAATTTATCATAATCTTTATAAAATTCTAAACTCTTATATGAAGAGATATTCTCTTTTACAAAATTTGTAAGTGGTGTTTTTTGGTCATAACCCATCTCACATAAAAGATATTTTATCTCTTTTTGTTTTGTTTGTAAAATAATATCTTTGAGAAGTTCATCTCCAATATTCCCACCAAATAAAGCATTTGATGGTTCATATTTTACATTTGATGGAAGTTTATAATCATCTGCTATATAAGGAGGATTTGATACTACCATATCAAATTGTATATCCGGAACATTTGTAAAAAGATCACTTTTAATAAATGTGATTTTATCTTCTACATTATGTTTTTTTGCATTTGATTTTGCTAATTCTAATGCTTTATCATTTATATCAACTGCAATAATCTCTATATCAGGAATAAGTATCGCTAACATAACCGAAATAATACCACTTCCCACACCTATTTCCAAAACTTTTGGAGCTTTTATCTCTTTTAAAATAGTTTCAGCATTTTCTACTAAAATTTCTGTTTCAGGACGAGGGATCAATACTCCATCTTGTACATTAAAAACTTCACCATAAAAACTAGCTCTTTTTGTGATATATTCGAGTGGGTAATTTGTGGCTCTTTTTTTAACCAATTTTTCAAGCTCTTTTTCACAACTACACTCTTTGTCATAGTTTAAATGTAACCAAATCGTGCTTTGTTGTACAAGATGAAGAATCAATATCTCCACCTCTTTTTGAGGGATATGAGTTATCTCTTTTAAGTATCGTGAGTACTCTCTTACTATTTGTTTATATGTTTTCACAAGTCTCTTTCAATGCTTCATCTTCTTTTGTTTCACGCATACCTGCACCTCTATATCCCAACTCTTTTAGTCTTTCTACTAAAGGTGGATGAGAGTAGTGAAAAAAGATATACAAGGGATGAGATAAAGGAAATGATTTATTTTCATTTGCCAATTTTAAAAGTGCATTTACAAGATCCTCTTTTGTCGAAAGATTACTTCCAAATTCATCAGCTGCATATTCATTATGTCTACTCATAGCACTAATTAATGGCATTAAAAAGAATGATAAAATAGGACTAAACATTAAAAACGCAATAATCACTGCATAAGGTTCATTATTTAAATTTAGTTGTAAAAAGAACTCTTCTGAAATATTTCCAAAAATAGCAAAAAATACAAACATAACAAATCCCATGATACCGATGTTTTTTAAGATATCACCATTTTTAAAATGCCCTAGTTCGTGTCCAAGTACTGCCAAAAGTTCATTGTGTGTTAATTTTTCTACTAAAGTATCAAATAGTACTACTCTTTTAGTACTTCCAAGTCCTCCAAAATACGCGTTGAGCCTATTGTCTCTTTTACTTGCATCAACACTAAAAACACCACTACTTTTAAAACCAACCTCTTCTAAAAGTTTGTTGATTTTAGCAGCTAACTCTTCATCAGCTAAAGGACTAAACTTATCAAACATCTTATCACGAATAAGTGGATATAATGCATTTATTAAAATAATAACTGCAAAGATAAAAACAAATCCATATACCCACCAAGATGGAAAATTTTCGATAATATATGTCAAACCTGCGATTACTAAACTACCAAATACTAAAAATAAAATTCCAGCTTTAACTGTATCTTTGATGAATAGTGCTGGTGTCATATTTGAAAACTCATATTTTTTATCAAGTTTAAATGTCTTGTACAATTCAAAAGGTAAAGCTAAAATCCAGTTGATAATAATAAAAAGGTCAACAAAAACAACTGCTTTTTGCCATCCTTCAAATGAACTTGTAATACTATCTAAAGCAACTAACCCAAAACTAATCCACATAAAAAATACTATAAACTCATAAAATATATTTAAGAGTGTTAATTTTTGTGATTCAACGCCATAATTTCCTGCAACTTTAAATTTTGATGGTGTTAAGATCACCGCACTTTGAACTCTTGCTTTTTTTACATAATCGATTTGCATAAAAACTGTATATACATTTATTAAAAAATATATACAATAAAATGTTATTGCAATTTCTAACATACTATTTATTTCCTTTAATATTTCACAAATTATTGAGAAATGTTGATAATTTTAGTCTGATTATACCCAAGTTTTTATACGAGTTTCTTTGAATGAGAAATTAGTGATACTCAAGAAGAGTTTTATCAGGTGTAACTATATAATTGTATCCATTATAAATAGTATATGAACCATAAAGTATAACTGAAATTGCAGCTAATTTCATCATAGTATTTCTCAAAGTAGATTGTTTAAATAAACCTACAAAAAAACCTAAAGAAAAAAGTGCAGGAACAGTACTAATCCCAAAAATCATCATTACTATTGCACCATACAAAGGATCAGCTGTACTAGCAGCTGTAATAGCAAAAAAGTATACAAACCCACAAGGTAAAAGACCATTTAGCATTCCTAATAAAAAGAAACTTACCAAAGTTTGACTACCTATGAGCGATCTGAAATTTTTTTGGTACCAAGCTGATTTTGAAAATGAGTGTTCTATAAGAGTTAAAAACTTTATCTTTCCTAAAAGAGAAAGTCCTGTAAGAAGCATAGCAACTCCAGCAACTAGCCATAGAACTCCGTTTGCAGTATTTGAAAAAGTAGCAACCCCTCCAATAGCTCCAAAAATAGCACCAAGTATTGAGTAAGTTACAATTCTTCCTAAAGAGTACAATAAATGAGAAAAGGACTGTTGTGTTTTACTCCATCCTTGTTGTACCTTTGTACTAGAATATGCAATAACAATACCGCCACACATACCAACACAATGACCAAATGACCCTAAAAAAGCAATCGTTGCAATTGAAATAAAATCAATAGCTTCCATCTTTAAATTCCTTTAATATGTAAAATTTTTATTTGCTAAGTTTTCGATAAAAACAGTAGCATATGAACTCTTTGGTAATGAAAACTCTAGTATCATACTCTTTGATTCACTATTATATTTATTTTTAATATTCAAAGGTTTTATCCAAGCATCTCTTCTATACCCTTTGTCTTGAATAAACAGATCATCAAACTGTTCTTCTATTTTTCGAGCTTCATTTTTGGCTCTTAAAATATCACGCCCAGGAAGCAAACCTGTAATAATAGTTCTATCATGAAGATTAAAAACATCACCATTGATGAGATTTAATTTTTTACTTCCACTTTTTCGAGACAATTCAACTCTTTTTGCTAACCACCCATTAAAAAAATAACTCTGATAAGCAAGTTTCATAAATTTTTCTAATTTTTTATCTTTTAAAACCTCTTCACCTTCTGTAATTCTTTTTGATTTTTCAAAATTTGATTCTTTTCCAAACCTTTGATATCCAAAATAATTAGGCATACCATGTTTTTGTATCTGAGAGAGTGTTTGATATATTTGGGGCAACATCTCTTGTGTGATTGACTGAAGATTTATTTTAAATCTATTCCCCTCCAAATCACCTATTTTTAGTTTTTGATCATGTAAAAAAGTTTCTAGTACTTTAATATTTTTACTATTTAAAAGCTTATAATCTTGACTTCTATTTAAAGGGATACTTACATATTGTGTAGTTGTTGCATTTTTATCTTTTAAACCTGCATAACCTATTTTGTGTTCTTCTATACCTAATGTATCTGATATAACTGAGAGAAGTTCCCAAGTGGAAAGTCCTTGTTTTTTAATTTTTAAAATTAAATAATTCCCTTTACCCTTAAAAGGTATGTTTGTTAATTCATCAACAATAAAATCATCTTTTGATTGTTTAAATGTAAAATCTAAAGGCTCGTGTGTTTGTAAAAATATTCTTTGTGTTTGCATAACAGAAGTATACAGTTAAATTGCTTCAACTGTATAGATAAACTATAAATTTTATTTTGTAGGAATCGAATAATTTTCTACAACAAAATCGATATCTTTATCCCCTCTTCCACTTAAATTTACTAAAATTGATTTATGTGGATTTTGTTTTGCATATTTCATAGCAAATGAAACAGCATGCGCAGATTCAAGTGCAGGAATAATACCCTCATGTTGTGAAAGTTTAAAAAAAGCATCAACAGCATCTTCATCATTACAAGTTCCAATTTTTGTTCGCCCTATACTACTTAAATACGCATGTTCTGGACCAATAGAAGGATAATCTATTCCACTAGCAATAGAGTGTACTGGTGCTGGTTCTCCATTTTCATCTGTTAGCATAATAGAATTAAATCCATGCATAACACCCTCTTTTCCATAAGTTAAACTAGCACTATGATCACCTACTTTATCACTTTTACCCATAGGTTCAACTCCATATAAATCTACAGCATCATCTATAAATCCACTAAAAATACCCATTGCATTAGAACCACCTCCTACACAAGCAGCAACAACATCAGGAAGATTTCCTGTCATTTCATGAAACTGCTCTTTTGCTTCTATTCCTACAATAGATTGAAAATCTCTTACCATCAAAGGGAAAGGGTGTGGACCAACAACAGAACCAATGGCAAACATTTGTGTGTCTGTATCTTTAATATAAGCTTCAAAAGCAGAATCTACAGCTTCTTTTAAAGTTTTCAGTCCATGAGTTGCTGGAACTACTTTAGCTCCAAGTATTTGCATTCGCACTACATTTGGATACTCTTTTTGAATATCCACCTCACCCATGTGAATTTCACACTCCAAGCCAAAATAAGCAGCAGCAGTTGCAAGAGCAACACCATGCTGCCCTGCTCCTGTTTCAGCAATCAGTTTTTTCTTTCCTAAATATTTTGCGAGTAAACCTTCTGCCATACAGTGATTTAATTTATGCGCACCTGTATGATTTAAATCTTCTCTTTTAAGATAAATTTGTCCACCACCAATAAAATCACTTAAATTTTTTGCATGATAAAGTGGTGTAGGTCCACCTTGATAATGTTTTCTAATTTTTCGGAGTTCACTAATATAATGGTGAGACTTTGATAGTCTCATATAAGCATCTTTTATCTCTTGAAATGGTTTTTCTAATTCAGGAGGAAGATAAGCCCCTCCAAATTTCCCAAAATAGCCATTTTCATCTGGCATCGTATCTAAATATGGTCTTTTATTCATCTATATATCCTCTTGAAATATTATAGCGAATTATTTATTATGTATTTTTTATTTAAAGAGATAATTGTTCTGGTTTACCCAAATGATACCCTTGAGAATAATCAACTCCCATAACTTTCAAAATTTCCAATATCTCCTCTTTATAAACAAACTCACCAATAGTTTCAATTTTTAACCTTTTTGCAAAACTAACAATCAATTCAGTAACTACTTTTGCATTATAATCATGGTCTATATTTTTAATAATAGAACCATCTATTTTAATAAAGTCTACATTTAAACGCATCAAATAATCAAAATTAGAGTAGCCTGTACCAAAATCATCAATTGCTATTTTACACCCCATATTTTTTATATTTTCAATAAAAACACTTACTTCATCAAAATTTTCGATACCTTCGTCTTCAACTATTTCAATAATAAGTCTTTTCGCTATATCTCTATTTTCTTCTAATTTATTCATTAAAAAATTTACAATATTTTGATTGAGTATATCTTCTATATTCAAATTGATTGAAAAACTATCTGTCTTGTTTTTAAAATATTCAATAGCTTTGTTTATCACTATTTTTGTGATTTTAGGATATAGCCTTGAATGTTTTGCAATACTTAAAAAATGAAAAGGAGATATAATTGTGCCATCCTCGTCAATCATTCGTACAAGGCACTCATACTTTGAAATAGCATGACTTGTATTAGATACTATTGGTTGTGCAAAAACAATAATTCTATTCTCTTCAATAGCTTTTTTTATTTTGTGAGTCCATTTAATATTATTCACTAATTTATCTTTGATATCTACATTATCATCAAAAAAGACTAAATTTTGATTTGATTCTTTTGCATAATTAGCTGCCATTTCAGCATGAATAAAATAATTTTTTTGCATAGAAGCACCTGCAATAGCTCTAATAGTAAACTTATGCTCTTCTATTTCAAATATATTTGTTCGTATCTTAGTTAACAGATACAAAAGCATCTCTCTAAACTCGATACTTGTAACAGAATCATTTACTAAAATAGCAAATTCATCAGCTGGAAGCTTATAGAGTTTTGCTTGATATTGAAAAAGTTCTTGGGACAAAAGTGTAGAGAGTTCAACTAAAAGTCGATCACCAATATCAAATCCATAATACTCATTGATCTCTTTGAACTTTTCTATATTTATAATTGCCAATTTTAAATGATCACTCTTGTTTAAATCCTCCATCACTTTTTGTCTATTAGGAAGTTGTGTCATCAAATCAGTAGTTTGAAATTTTATTTTTTTCTCTTGCAATATAAGATCAGTCACATCATGTCTTATGGCAATAAACTCTTTAATATTATCATCAGAATCCAAAATAGGCACAATGGTTGTTTTTACATAATAAGTAATTAAAGATTTTGTTCTATTTTTAATAACACCTTTCCATATTGTTTTAGATTGAATTGTTTCCCACAGATCTATAAAAAGCGAATTTGGATTTTGAGGATGCCTTACTATGTTATGTGATTTTCCTAGTACTTCTTCTCTTGAATAACCAGAAATTCTACAAAACTCATCATTCACAAAAGTAATAATACCCCCTGGGGTTGTTTTGGTAACTATAGCACTCTCATCGACTGCTTTTTTATATTCATTCACTAAAGTAAGATTTGCTAACAACTCCTTATCTTTTTGTATCAGTTCCTCTTTTAAGGTTTCACTTAACTCTTTTTGAGAAGTTACATCAGTAATAAAACCTTCGATAAACTGAAGAGTGTCATTTTCATCATAAATACCAACTCCCTGTTCCCATACCCATTTTATAATATTGTCTTTTGTTATAATTCTATATTCACAATTAAATTCTTTTTTTTCAAGAAGTGCATTATTCGCAATTTTTGCAGTCCACTCTAAATCATCTTTATGAATAATCTCAGAAAAACTCAGTTTTTTATTCAAAAGCAAGTCATCATTATCATATCCAGTAAGGTTTTTACAACCATCACTTAAAAATTCCATAGTCCAATATTCATCATATCTACACCTATACAACATTGCAGGTAATTTATTGATTAGTTGTGATTCTTCATTTTTCTTTGAAAGATTATTCATACTTTACCTTAATATATTATATTTATTTTATAAGTATAACATAAATTAATGGTAAATTTTATTTAACTACTAATTGATTTTTTTTAGCTAACATTGGAGTATCTTTTGAAAGTTGTGCCAATTGAATTTGCTGTTTTTTTGTAATCACTTCACTTTTTAACAATTCTCCCAAAATAGAACCTGTGGTTCTTTCTAACTTATTTGCTATTTGAAATATGGTAAAGTTTTTATTAAACATACTTTTAGCTTTTATTTTATCTTCAAGAGTCCATTTTAAACCACTATTTTTAGCTTTCCCATCATCTTGATTTCTTTGTTGCCTAAGGATTTGCTTATCTTCTATTTCCATTTTAGAAGCTTTTGCTTTTTTACTAGATTTAATATTTTCCAAATCCTCTTTTGATTCTTTAATTCGTCCATTTATTAATTTTTTGATATTTTTTGCCATAAGATAATGAAAATTTTCACTGTCTTTGATCACTTTTTTTTTGGCTCTAGTAACTGCAACATAAAATAGATTGAATTCATCAAGAAGTTCTTGATTTGGTAAATAGTTTTGCTCTTCTTGAAATTCAGTTAAATCTTCACAACCAAAATCAACAATCAAATCAGCAAAATCGGTAAAATCATCTGCAATAGTCACTTCATCCCATTCTAGTCCTTTTGCAGTATGTGCAGTTGTAAGAAATAAAATTTCTGATACTCTCTTATCAAAACCATTACTTGATTTATTTTTCCATGCTGTATAAAATTTTTCTGAAATATTTTTGAATTCAAAAAGTTTTTCTTTATACTCTTTTGCCATTTTCAATGCTGATTTTAGTTCATAATCATCAACTTCATTTGCATAATCAAGTATATCTTCATCATTATTGAAATCTTTCAAAAATTTATTTCTTTTTACATCTTCTTTTTTATTTGTCAAAATATAATGCACTTCAATAGTAAGATTAAAAATTTCATTTGGATCACGAACGGTAACAAATGGTTTTCTATTTTCAATTCGGTTAGATATAATCGAAATCAGCTGACCATTTGTTCTTGATATATAACCATTAGTTTCAATAATATCATCTTTTTTTTCTTTTAGTGTATCTATTGTTACAACTTCATTTTTAAAATTCTTCAATAATATATTGGCATAACTAGCAATAGACTGATTAAATCTAAAACTACAAGAAAGGTACAATTTTTTATCCGATTTTATTTTATTGAGTGCATTTTTACTTCCACGAAAGGAATAAATCTGCTGATGCTCATCACCGACATATATTTTTACTTTTGAACTTAATGATTCAAAAATACCAAGAGTTACATCGTTTGTATCTTGTGCTTCATCTAACATAATGATATCATAATTAAATTGCTGTATCTGCCCTTGCGATATAAGTAAATAATAATATTTTAAATAAAAAGAATGAGTAGGCTTCATCTTAGATATAAGCATTCTATCAAACATATTTTTTGCTGTTTTATGTTCAATATCTGTTGTTTCTATCTCTTTTTGTGTTGAATTACAAAACTTATCAAAAATCTTAATTGCCGAAATCGCTTGATTATATGATATTTCAAACTCTTTTGATATATCTATAGCCCTATAATTAGTAAGTTTATTTAAGTCTATGTTTGTATTCTTTTTGATTGCACCAAAAGCTAAACCATGTGTAGTTTTTACATGTGTATTAGAAGGAAAAATCGATGTAGCTTCATTTTTTATAGCACTATTAAATGCTAAATACAATATCTTCTTTGTAGGGTAAGTTTGCGAGATCAATTTCAATGTTGTTGTTTTGCCAGTACCTGCAAACGCATTTATTTTAATACTTTTGTACTTTTGAACTGATTCTAAAATCTCTTGTTGTTGTTTTGTAATATTCATAATTGTATTTTAACCAATTTATATCTTTTTTGTAATAAGTATTGCATTTTGTTATTTTTATTGTGAAATAGATATTAAAAATTTTGCACCTTTTTTTGTATTTATCACTTTTAACTTACCATTCATATTTTTATCAATAATTATTTTTGACATATAAAGTCCTATACCTGTTCCATTAGCTTGCGATTTTGTAGTAAAATATGGTTCAAATATCTTATTTTTAGGTTTTGTAATAATTCCTCCACCATTATCTTCAATAGTCAAAATAGTATTTTTGTTATCTTTTATTGCTTTGATTATTATTGTTGCATTTATAGTATTGTTTTCTAGCAGTGCATCTTTCGCATTTTTAATAATATTGAGCACAACTTGCTGGTATTCGTTTAGATATGTATGAAGTTTTATATTTTCATCTATATCAATAATCACTTTAATATTATTATTTTCTAAACCCCTTGAAGCAATACTCATAACTGAATTTATCATATTGAGTAAAGTAAACTCCTCTTTTTCTTTTTTGGGCATAAAAAAATTTCTAAAGTCATCTATAGTATGTGACATATATTCTAAAACTTGATTTGCTTCATCAGATTTTTTTTGCATTGATTTATCATCTAATGCACCAATACTATGTTTAAATTTGATGTTCATCAGTATCGAAGAAAGTTCAGATAAAGGTTGTCTCCATTGATGTGCAATATTTGAAATCATCTCTCCTAGGGCAATAAAACGAGATTTTTCTACTAATAATTGCTCTTTTTCCCTATTTTTTTCTATCTCCTCTTTTACTCTTTTTTGCAGTGTAGAGTTAAGACCTTTTAGGAGTTTTGCGTTATCACTTACTTTATTTTGATAGTCTGTTAACACACTTTGTATTTTTTGTGAAATAAAAATTGAAATAACAATAGCAATTGTTAAAAAGAGAAGAAATAAAACTATATTTTGAAATATTTGATTATTTACAACTTGTGCTAAATTTTTTCTTTTTTGTTGTATTTCATGTTCAATATCGTCTATATATACCCCAACAGCAATAACCCAATTGAGCCTTTCATGATATCGGAAATAAGATAGTTTTAATTTTGCATCATTTTCATTTGGTTTATTGTATATATATTCAGTATATGATTCACCTTTATTCCGTATATTTCGCATAAACTCTTCTCTAAATTTTTTTCCATTTGAGTCTTTATAGTTTGTTGATATATATTTTCCAATAAGGTCTGGTCGATTTGGGTTGACTAAAAGTTTTGCGAAGTTATCTCCACCGTTTATGTTTTCTATCTCATAAACAAAAAAATAGTTACTTTTTTTTTCTTCAAAAGTGATGTTGTTAAGAAGACGAATAGCTTCATCCTTAAAAGCAGGTTTTCTGATATCTTGAATAATAATATTATAATTTAAAATATCAAAAATAGTATCTATCTCTTTTTTAAGTGTTTTTCTTTTGTTTTCATAATATTCTTTTACAAAACTATCCATCTGAGTATCAAAGTTTTTATATGTGTTATCTATATAAAAATAAGATATCATAAACACTAAACTAGACATAATGATACTAAAAATATAAATAATAACTTTTGATAAGTTTTTTTCTGTAATTAAATTCAAGTTTACGCCTATAATCTTCTTTATGCTATCATATCATAATTTTACTAATAAGGATTTATCATTAAAAATAATAATTTTATTGGCAAACTCAAAGCCTTTTCTGTACTCTATGTTGAAGATGATGATGGCATTAGAAAAAATATTGAAGAGGTATTAAGTCATCTATTTAAAAATACCTTTGCAGCAAAAGATGCTGCTATAGCTTATGAATTATATTTAGAACATAAACCTGATTTAATTATTACAGATATTAAAATGCCCAGAGAAAATGGTATAGAACTCATCAAAAGAATACGACTACATGACTCAAAAACAAGAGTAATCATAGCATCTGCACATACTGACTTGGAATATATGCTTGAAGCAACAAAGTTACATCTAATTAAATATATAATTAAACCTATGACAGAAGGTAAACTAATGGAAGCTTTATTAGACTTTATAAAGAGTCATACAAAAAACCATATCTACACCATTAACCATAACACACTTTACAATTACAATCAATCAACCATAACAACTGAACAAACAATATTTAACCTAACCAAAAAAGAAAATGAGTTTTTAAAAATGCTTATTACAAAAAATAGAATTATCACTTATGAAGAGATTGAAAATCAAATTTGGGACGATGAGTTTATTATGACACAAAATGCACTAAGACTGTTTATTAAAAATATTCGTAAGAAACTGCCTGCACAATCAATAAAAAACATTCAAGGTTCAGGATATAAAATCATTCTTCCTAAAGAGGTTTTAGAATAATATAAATTTAAGTTTTTTTACATAATTGTTACATAACTTTTAACTATACTTTTTCATATACAAAATTAAGGAGAAAAAATGAAAAAATTAGTAAACGGATTAGTATCAGGAATGGTAGTATCTTCAGTATTGCTTATGACTGGATGTGGTGACAAGAAAGAAGATACAACTTCTAATAGTTCAACAGACACAGCTAAAGCACCATATGTGTTAAAATTTTCACATGTTGTAAGTCCAAATACACCAAAAGGGAAAGCTGCAGATTTCTTTGAAAAAAGACTTGAAGAGTTATCTGGTGGAAAAATTGATGTACAAGTTTACCCATCATCTCAGTTATATAAAGATAATGCAGTTTTAAAAGCACTTACTTTAGATTCTGTTCAAATGGCAGCACCAAGTTTTTCTAAATTTGGTAAAATTGTTCCACAATTAGCACTATTTGATCTTCCATTTGTTTTTAAAGATTTAGATCACTTACATAGAGTACAAGATGGTGAAGTTGGTCAAAAACTTAAAGATATGGTTACAGCTAAA
>Ga0193963_1000404_pt1 | contig 22877 bp, 20 predicted proteins | sample FB_6_MG_FD_140359 | JGI IMG/M metagenome (GOLD analysis project Ga0193963, IMG submission 140359) | Microbial mat bacterial communities from the Broadkill River, Lewes, Delaware, United States - FB_6_MG | ecosystem: Environmental > Aquatic > Freshwater > River > Microbial mats | place: USA...
AAAAAAAGAAAATAATCGGACAGATAATAATCCTTGTCAATTTATTCTGGATTTGGTTTAGTCTTGAGCTTTTGTATAAATATCATTTTACGGAATTTCATCCGACTTTTTATATACCAAATTGGATTTTGATAATGAATTCAATATTTGCCATTATCGGAATTATAATCGGAATTAAACTAATAAAGAAAAAAATAAATATAAAAACAGCGTTACTAACTGACTTTACTCTGATTTTAATCGGACTTATAATCCAACAAATCTGAATAAAAACGTTGGGTAACACCGTGTATAATTAATGGCTAGTTCTTGCCTACTTACGAAAATCCTCGCGGATTTTCTATTCGGTTTTTATTTGCTAAATTAGGTGCTTAAACACGCCACTAATCATACACAATACCCTTTAAAACGACCATTAATGAAAATTAATTTTTTTATAATTCTAACTTTTATATTTTCAACTGTATTTGGACAAAAATCAAATATAATTGATAAAAAGGATTTTGTAATTGGAGAAACATTACAGATGAAATCTGAAATCCTTAATGAGTATAGAGTATTAAACATTTACCTACCAAATAGTTATAAAATTAATTCATTAAAAAAATATCCTGTGATTTATTTACTTGATGGCTCAAAAGATGAAGATTTTATTCATATTTCTGGAATTGTTCAATTTGGTTCTTTTTCTTGGATAAATATGTTGCCCGAATCAATTGTAGTTGGAATTGGAAATGTAGATAGGAAAAGAGATTTTACTTATCCCTCTACAAATGAATTAGACCAAAAAGATTTTCCTACTTCTGGAAAGTCTGAAAATTTTATCAAATTCATAGATAAAGAATTACAACCATTGATTGATTTGACTTATAGAACAACAAATCAAAACACCTTGATTGGACAATCATTAGGAGGATTATTAGGATCTGAGATTTTATTTAATCATCCAAATTTATTTGACAACTATATTATAGTTAGTCCAAGTTTATGGTGGGATAATGAGTTACTATTAAAGACAAAACCAATAAATTATCTAACAGAAAAATCTATTTATATAGCCGTTGGTAAAGAAGGAGAAGTTATGGAAAGAACAGCAAAAGAACTATATGAAAAATTGAAAAGTGTAAAAAACGAAAACTCAAAGCTATATTTTGATTTTTTAGAGGATAAATCTCACGGAGATGCTTTACATTTAGCTGTATATAGAGCATTTGAGAATTTTTACAAATCGAAAGGAGAATAAAACTGGTTACAACACCTCATAAAATTTATGCTTACATTTAAACTAAATAACAAACCGACAAACATTCAACAAACGATTTGCTACAACCGAAAAATCTCCGATTTTCCAGTCGCACAAATCTTATAAAATACCGTTGGCAATAATTATTATCAAAAATGGAAAAATACTGACTTAATGAAAAAAATAAACTTAACTAAATGGAAAAGAAAAGAGCATTTTGATTTTTTTTCAAAAATGGCAAGTCCAATTTTCGGGATAGTTACTGAAGTTGATTGTGGTGAATGCTATAAGAATTCTAAAGAAAATGAGGAATCATTTTTTGCAAATTATTTACATAAATCAATGATTGCTGCTAATTCTGTCGATGAACTAAAATATAGAATAATAGATAAAGAAATAATAGAATTCGAAAAAATTCATGCTGGAATAACTATAGGAAGAGAAGATGAAACATTCGGATTTGGTTTTGTGAATTTTTCTTCTGATTTTGAAACTTTTAACACAGAATTAGAGAATGAAATTTTAGCTGTAAAAAACTGTTCAGGATTAAGACTAAATAACGATGATATTAAAAAAGATTTAATACGTCATTCAACCCTTCCTTGGAATTCATTTAGCGGTTTATTACATCCAACAAATTTTGATCAAAAAGAATCAGTACCAAAAATAACTTTTGGAAAATTTATAATTCGAGAAGGAAAAAAAATGTTGCCTATTTCTATAGAAGCACATCATGGATTAGTTGATGGTTTTCATATAGCAAAATATTTAAATGAATTTCAAAATCAACTTAATATTAAAAAGTAACTATTGCCAACAACTCATAAGATTTATGCTTACATTTAAACTAAATAACGAACCAACAAACATTCAACAAACGATTTGCTACAAAATAAAAATCTCTAATTTTTAAGTCGTAAAATCTTAATACTAAACTGTTACTTTATTAAAACTCAATTTAAATAGATTAACAAATCATAAAGAACAATAAATTTTACTATGGAATTTTTTCGATTTATTAAAATAAAGACACAAGAAAAAACTATTCAAAATGAACTAACTATTGAAAATCTAGAATTAATTAGCAATGAGATTTTTATTATAGGTGACAAAAATAAAACTAAAGCTAATGTTGGTGGCATTTGGGGAGAATTCACTTTAACCAGAACCCTTATTAGAGGCGGACTGCGTTTTGCATTAGTAGAATGCCCTAATGCATTAACTTGGACCATTACAACCGGTCTGCACCCTGATCCAGAGATTATAGTTATTCACCTAACAATAAATCGTCAACAACAAAAAGAATCATTTATTAAAGAAATTGATGGTTTTTTAGATGACCAAAGTGCTTGCTTAAAACAATATTTCAAGGAAACTCCATTAAAAGTAAAATAACAAAAGACTAACAATTGCTATAAGTAATTGCTTATTCTCACCTACTCACTATAATCCTCCAAGAAACAGAAATTTCATAAAACACTTCTATTAACCAAAGGGAAACTAAACAAAAAAAAGAGTAACAATAAAAGAATTTTATAAAACTATAAAATGTATATATTTACACAAAACATGTTGTTACAAATTATGATCAACCCTAAACTAAAAAACTAATTTTAGAATTAAAAATGAGATTTACATTAATACTATTTTTACTAGTAACAATCTCTTGTGTAAACAAGAACAAATCAAAAAAAACCGAAAAAAGTGTTGATAAAACTGAAAACTTTATCGCTGTTTTAGACACTATTTGGCAAACAGAACAACAACCAATTACATTAAGAGACTCACTTATAAATATATATGGCACTGAATCTGAATTAGTTCAGGAACAGCAAGCAATTTATAAGAGCAACCACATTATTAATGAAAGAAAAGTAAAAAATATTCTAGATAAATATGGATGGCCAACAAAAGAAATGGCTGGTGAACAAGGAAATTGGATAATTTGTAATGTTATTCAACATTCAGATAATGAAGTTCGATTACAATATTTACCAATGATGAGGCAGGCTGTAGAAGATAAAAAATTGGAGCCTCGCTTTTTAGTTAGAGCAGAAGACAGGATTGCAACTGAAAGAGGTGATTTACAAATCTATGGAGGACAAATGAAATACTATCCAGAAACAAAAAGTTTTAATTTATGGCCAGTACTTGACCCAAAAAACATTGATAAAAGAAGAGCAAAAATAGGACTTGAGCCAATTGCAGAATTTCTAAAGAATAGATTTGATTTTGAATGGAATCTAGAAGAGCAAATACAACGAACAGAAGAGTTCAAAAAAAACTAAATTAAACCAATTATAAATGAACTGGGTTTTATTAATTATAGCAGGACTATTTGAAGTGGCGTTTGCTGCCTGCCTTGGAAAAGCTAAAGAATCAACAGGAATTATTGCCACATATTGGTACATTGGGTTTATAATCTGTTTAGCAATTAGTATGTTACTACTTGTAAAAGTTACACAACAATTACCTATTGGAACTGCTTATGCTGTATGGACAGGAATTGGCGCTGTTGGAACAGTAATTCTCGGAATTTTAATATTTAAAGAACCTGCTACATTTTGGAGATTGTTTTTTATAACAACTCTAATTATTTCAATAGTTGGGCTAAAAGTAGTTTCGAATTAATTTGAAAACTAAAATTTTAGAATACAATATTTAATTAAATGTATCATACTTTTAATAGAATGCAATTTTAACAACGCTAACTAAATCAAAAATAAAATCGGTGGTTTTTCTAAGATTTTTCATATTTTGTAAGTAGTTAAAATTAATTATACTGACAATAAGATTTTTAAAAAACGGTAATTTATAAGCTCCTTTTATTCAAATAATACAAACTATTTAATTTTAATGTAGCGTTTTATAATACAACTTCGTGTTGGTAATAAATTTTAGAGTTATAAATTTAAAATTAAAGACTCAAAAATTTATTTAAAATAAAAAAAATGAAACACATATTTTTACTCATCTGCATAGTTATCTTAATAAGCTGTACAAAAAACAAAGATGATATTAGTCAAATTTCAAAAGGAATTATTGGAACCGTAAAATACGGTGAGGGAGATTGTATGCCCATAATAGATGAATCTATTAGAACTTATACAAATTATAACGGAATACTCTATTTTATTATAAAATCTGATATAGAAAATTTAGGTGATGGCGATTTGGAACAACTAAAACTGAATAGTATAAACACGTCTATTAAAAATGGAAAATTAAATTTTGAATTGCCAAATGGAACTTATATAATACTAACACCTGATGTTTATCAATATTCAAATGAAAACACCATAACTATTGAAAATAATGTAATAATTAGAAAAAACTTCAATTTTTGGAAATGCACTTCTTATTAAGCATAAAAAAATGGATTCATTTTAATGAATAATAACTTTAAAAATCTGCTTTCGGCAGATTTTTTTGTATCATTGTTTTAAAATTAGTTTATGAATTTTTTAGCACATTTATACCTTTCAAAAGACAATAAAAACATATTAATTGGAAACTTTATATCAGATGCTATTAAAGGTAAACAATATAAAAAATATCCAAAAGAAATTCAAGTTGGAATTTTGTTGCATAGGGAAATTGATACGTTTACAGATACGCATCCCATAGTTAAAAAAAGTATGCGCCGTTTAAACAAACGTTACAGACATTATAATGGCGTAATTATTGATATTTTATACGATCATTTTTTAGCAAAAAATTGGTCTAATTATTCTGAGATTCCATTAGAATTATATGCCGAAAATATATATTCATTTTTAAATAAAAATATAGCTACCTTCCCCGATGAACTTCAACATTTGTTACCAAACATGATTCAGTACAATTGGTTGGTAAATTACGCCTCATTAGAAGGAATTGAACGTGTTTTAAAAGGAATGAACAAGCGCACCAAGGGCATTTCTCAAATGGATTTAGCTATTGAAGATTTAAAGCTTCATTATACTGAATTTGAACAAGATTTCACACTCTATTTTGAAGAATTAGTAAATTTTTCAACTAAAAAAACAACTTATCTTTTGTCAAAATGAGAATAGTTATTTCAATATTAATTTTAGCATTTTTAGTAATTCAATGTAAACCTAAATCAGTAAAAAAAACATCAAAGGTAGTTGGTTTAATAACTGATAGTGCAATGGTTGTTTCTGCACGAGAAGAAGCATCAAAAATTGGAGTTGCAATTCTAAAAAAAGGCGGTAACGCTTTTGATGCAATGGTTGCAACTGAATTAGCTTTGGCCGTTTCATACCCTGTGGCAGGTAATATTGGTGGCGGCGGATTTATGGTTTACAGATTAAACAACGGCGAAATAGGTGCTTTAGATTATCGCGAAAAGGCACCAATTGCAGCTTCTACAAACATGTATTTAGATAAAAATGGTGCTATTATTGAAAACAAAAGCACATTAGGTGCAATGGCGGTTGGAATTCCAGGAACCATTGCTGGTATTTTTAAAGCTCATAAAAAATTTGGAACACTTCCTATTGAAACGCTTATACAACCTGCAATAAACTTGGCAAAAAAAGGAATAATTATTACTAAAAACCAAGCAAATAGCTTAAATAATAGTCGTAAAAAATTTAAAAAAGCTAATAATTACAATATTCATTTAGACACTTTATGGAAAACTGGTGACACATTAAAATTTACGAAATTAGCAGCCACTTTAGAACGTATTAAAATTAATGGAAAAGATGAATTTTACAAAGGTAAAACAGCCGAACATATTGTAAATTATATTCAAGAATTGGGCGGTATAATTTCTATGGAAGATTTAGAAAAATACGATGCTAAATGGCGTACTCCAATCACTTTTAATTATAAAGATTTTAAAATTACATCTATGACACTTCCTTCAAGCGGAGGAATTTGTTTAGCGCAAATATTAAAAGCAATTGAACCTTATAATTTAGATAAAATTGAACACAATTCAACAAAATATATACAACTTTTAACCGAAGCAGAACGAAGAGCTTATGCAGACAGAGCCTATTATTTGGGTGATCCAGATTTTGTTTCGGTTGCAATTGATAGTCTTATAGACTCAAAATATATAAACCATAGAATGAAAAGTTTTTCTTGGGAAAAAGCAACAAAATCCTCTGAAATTTCTCACGGAAAATTAAATGGTTCTGAAAGTGAAGAAACCACGCACTACTCTATTGTAGATACATTTGGAAATGCCGTTTCTGTAACCACAACACTAAATACAGCGTATGGTTCTAAGGTATTTGTAAAAAATGGGGGTTTCTTTTTAAATAATGAAATGGACGATTTTAGTGCAAAACCAGGTGTTCCAAATTATTTCGGATTGCTTGGTTCTAAAGCAAATGAAATTGCACCTGAAAAACGCATGTTAAGTTCTATGACACCAACAATTGTTTCGCAAAACGGAAAATTAAAAATGGTATTAGGAAGCCCAGGAGGTTCTACTATAATAACTTCTGTGTTACAAAATATTTTAAATGTTACCGATTTTAATATGGGAATGCAAGAATCTGTTAATACTGCACGGTTTCACCATCAATGGATGCCAGATAATATTATAATGGAACCAAAAGGTTTTGATAGTATTTCAAAAATTGAGTTACAAAATTTAGGGTACAAACTAGTAGAGCGAGAATCGTTAGTTATTGGGAAAGTAGATGCTATTTTAGTGCTTCCTAACGGAAAATTAGAAGGTGGTGCAGATCCGCGAGGAGATGATAAAGCTGTTGGTTTTTAATCTAAAATAAATTGTTGTATCATTCTTATGATTACTAAAATCTAGACAAGATTTAAATAAAAATAGCAGATAATTTAATCAACAATAAAAACTACTTATTTTTCATTTTTAAAAGTACAATAATCGGTAAAATACCGTGAGGTAATCTGTAAATTGTTTGGTATAAATTTAGGTGTAATAACTCCCAAAAAAAATCAAAAGAAAAACCAGCAATTAATCTAGCAAAAGAAGTTAAGAATCCCCAAATGGCTAAATATATTAGAGAATATCTCGCTAATTTTGGAACAAATATTAAGATTGCACCTACAAAATCTAGAATCCCTGCAGCTAGTAAAAAATTACGCGCTCCTTGTTCTGTAAAACCTAAAATATCTATTACCATTCCTAAAAAATGACCTGGAACAGGATAATACCCAACAGCATACAAACCGTGTGCTATAAAAACAACAGCAATCAATAATTTTAAAATTAAAATTAAATGCTTTTGTATCCTGTTTTTATGAAAGAAAACAAAAATAAAAGGGATACTAAACTGTATGCTATATTCAAAAAACTGACTTAACTGGTAAAACCTATCGCTCATTAGTAAGAAAGCTAAAAGCAGTAATCCTAAACCACCAGCTATAATAATATACTTCGCTATTCTTTCAAATTTTGAATAGAAAATCACTGCAATGGCACTTAGTAAATATAGTATTCCAAAAGCAAGAACGCTTGAATCTATAAATACATCTAACTTTGGGGAGTTTGCATACGTTTGCCAATCAATTCCAATTATGTTTTCAACAAATGGTTTTAGTAAACTTTCATTCCAAAAAAAGGTTCTAAAAGGAGCATCCCAAAAAATAAATTGCCAAGCTCTTCCTAAAAATACAAATACTACTGATATTTTCAATAGTTTAAAACTGTTACTAAATATTAGCTTATTTTTCATAAATTATTACAAAATTATTAAAATATAAAGTATATAATTTATAAATGACGAAAATATTTTATACTATTAATAAATAATAATACTTTTGAACATTACTTATTAACTAAAACATCTTTAAATTTATTTTGAAACACATGAAAAAATTAGCTTTTATACTATTTTTAAGCACTTTTATACTTAATGCTGCCAATGATAAGTATCGCTTGATTATTAGAAACAATCCATCTACAACTGTTACAATTGGATGGAATCAAATTTCTGGAGATAATCCAACTGTATATTATAGCGAAACAGATTTTGGAACAAATCACACTCAATACAAAAATCAACAAACTGTTGATAGAGCAATCTATTTTAAAGGAATGCATAATAATTTTGTGCGCCTAAAAAATCTTAAACCTAATACAGCCTATTATTTTATTATTAAAGATAGTGAAGGCGTTAGTGAACGTTATTGGTTTAAAACTGCTCCAAAAAACAAAGAAGCTATTTCATTTATTGCTGGTGGAGACTCTAGAAACAATCAAGTTCCAAGACAAAATGCAAATAAATTAGTTTCAAAACTAAAACCAACTGCCGTTTTATTTGGAGGCGATATGACTTCTGGAGATACAGATAGTGAATGGCAAACTTGGTTTAACGATTGGCAGCTAACAATTGCATCGGACAATAGAATGTTTCCAATTATTGCTGCACGAGGAAACCATGAGCGAGATGATAGAAGTATTTATAATTTATTTGACACACCTTCTGAAAGTGTGTATTACAGTATTGCTTTTGGAAAACATTTTGTTCGAATTTATACACTAAACTCTGAAATTGCAATTCCAGGAAGTCAAACTAATTGGTTTAAAAACGAATTAAAAGCAAACAAAAAAGATCTTTGGAAAATTGCACAATATCACAAACCAATGAGACCACACGTTTCAAGAAAAAAAGAAGGTCATTACCATTACCAACATTGGGCTAATTTATTTTACCAACACAATGTACAGTTAGTTGTGGAATGTGATTCACATACTGTTAAATCCACCTGGCCTATTAAACCTTCAACAGAAGCAGGAAGTGATGAAGGGTTTATAAGAGATCCAAAAGGAACAATTTATGTTGGTGAAGGTTGTTGGGGCGCACCTCTTAGAAAAAATGATGACAGTAAAGAATGGACGAGAGATTCGGGCTCATTTAATCAATTTAAATGGATTTTTGTTACAAAAGATGCCATAACAGCAAGAACTATTAAAACCGACAATGTTGATGAAGTTACTGAATTATCAAACGAGAATCAGTTTGAAATTCCTGAAAATTTAAATATTTGGTCACCGCCAAATGGAGCAGTTATTGAAATTAAAAAATAAAATTTTGACATCAAATACAATTACCAATGGAATATTAAAAGCAATTGCCATACTACTTGGTGTTTGCTTGCTACTGTACTTTTTATTTAAAGTACAATCTATTTTGGTTTATATAACAATATCTGTTGTTATTGCATTAATTGGAAGCCCAATAATTTCATTTTTAAAACAGAGATTGAAATTTCCAAATACATTAGCTGTAATTTTTACAATGTTTATTTTTATTGGATTTTTTTCTGGATTAATCTCTATGTTTATTCCTTTAATTATTGAACAAGGTCAAAATTTATCTTTACTAAATATAGATCAACTTCAAACAAATATTCAAGATTTAATAATTCAATTAAACGAGTATTTTTTAGCGAAAGGAATAAATGTTTTAGATGAAATAAAACACGCTGACTTATTTAAAAATATTACTGTAATTCCTAATTTACTAAACTCTGTTATTGGTACACTTGGAAGTTTAAGCATCGGTTTATTTTCTGTGCTTTTTATTACATTTTTTTTAATGAAGGATACTCAAATCATGGAAAGTTCTATCTATGTTTTGGTGAGTGATAAAAATGAAAATAAACTTAAAAGATCCTTATCTACAATCAACCATTTACTATCTAGATACTTTATTGGCTTGGTGTTTCAAATTAGTATTCTGTTTGTAATTTACACAATAACATTACTAATTTTTGGAATAGAAAATGCCGTAGTTATTGCTTTTTTATGTGCACTTTTAAATTTAATTCCTTACATAGGACCTTTAGTTGGTGGTGTTTTAATGATGTTTTTGTCTATGAGTAGTAATTTAGGTCAAGACTTTCAATCGGTTATTTTACCAACAACAATTTATGTAATGATTGGTTACATAATTGCGCAATTAATTGATAACTTTTTAAGTCAACCTCTCATTTTCTCTAACAGTGTAAAATCACATCCATTAGAAATATTTTTAGTAATTATGATTGCTGGCATTTTATTTGGAGTTACAGGAATGATAGTTGCAATACCAACTTATACAGCCATAAAAGTAATTTTAAAAGCATTTTTATCTGATAATAAAATTGTAAAATCACTTACCAAAAATCTTTAAATGAAAACTTTTATTGCACTACTTCGTGGCATTAATGTTTCTGGAAAAAACAAAATAAAAATGGTTGAACTAAAACAACTTTTTTTAGATTTGGGATTTTCCAATATTACCACTTACATTCAAAGTGGTAATGTAATTTTTTCTTCTGAAGAAATAAATACTTCAAAAATTGAAAACCTATTAGTAACTGAAATTAAAAGCAAATTTGGATATTCTATAACAGTATTAATTTTAAAAAAGAAAGAATTAGAAACGGTTTTTAAATCGACCCCATTTAGTAACGAGGAAGATTTTGATTTCAAAAAAATTTGTGTAACATTTTTAGATAAAATTCCTACGGAAGAGGGAATTGCAAAGGTAAAAACTCTCGCTGCAAAAGATGAATTGCTCATTTTTAAGAATAAAACAGCATATATATATTGTCCAAACGGATTTGGAAGAACAAAGCTTTCAAATAATAATATAGAGTCTAAATTAAAACTTTCTGCAACTTCAAGAAATTGGAACACAATTACAAAATTAATTGAATTAAGCAGCTAACAAATTGAATATAAATATTTTAAATACAAAAACTCAAGAATTTATAAATTCAAATTTAGATGCTAACCTAACTAAATTAATTTTAAAAGGAAGTCCTTTTGATGAAATTTCAATTAAAGAATTGGCTGAGCAAATTGAAGCTAAAAAACGTTGTCAAAAAAAATTGCCAACTTGGTTTTCAACCAAAAACATTTATTTCCCAAACAAATTAAACATAGAACAAACTTCTTCAGAAATTACAGCTGAATACAAATCAAATTTGGTGTCTGGAAATTCATTAATTGATATTACGGGTGGTTTTGGTGTTGATGCATATTATTTTTCACAAAAAGTTAATAAAGTAACACATTGTGAAATTAACGAAGAGTTATCTAAAATTGTATCTCATAATTTAATTCAATTTGATATAAAAAACATTAAAACTCATGTTGAAAGTGGAATAGAATATCTAAAAAATTCAACAAAAATATTTGATTGGATTTATACAGATCCTTCACGAAGAAATGACGCTAAAGGGAAAGTGTTTTTATTAGAAGATTGCTCACCTAATATTCCTAAAAATTTAGAGTTACTGTTTAAAAAATGCAACAATATTTTAATAAAAGTTTCACCAATTTTAGACATAACAAGTGCCATTAACGAATTAAAATTTGTAAAAGAAATTCACGTTATTGCTATTGAAAACGAAGTAAAAGAATTATTATTTGTGTTAGAAAATAACCACACACAAACACCTAACATTAAAACACTTAACATCAATAAAACAAATACACAACAATTTAATTTCTGTTTAAATAAAGAAGTTTTTGCAACGTTTTCAGAACCAAAAAGATTTTTATTTGAGCCAAATTCTGCTATTTTAAAAGCTGGTGGTTTTCAACAAATTTCTGAACACTTAAAAGTTGATAAATTACATCAACATTCGCATTTATATACTTCAGAAAATTTAATTGATTTTCCAGGAAGACGTTTTGAAATAACTCATAAAATAGCATACGATAAAAAACTTCTAAGAAAAATAATTCCCTCAAAAAAAGCTAACATTACTACTCGAAATTTCCCTGAAACTGTTGCTCAAATCAGAAAAAAAACTGGATTAAAAGACGGTGGAAATCAGTATCTTTTTTTTACTACAGATTATGACCAAAATCATATTGTTTTAGTTTGTAACAAAGTGTAGGTTTCATTTTAAGCAACATCCTAAAATTTTTAGTATTTTTAGCCATTATAAAGTAAAAAATGGCAAATAAAAATATACGTTCGTTAGCATCTCGTAAAGGTTTAGACGATAATTTATTCGAAAATATAGCAGATTTATCTCATAAAAATGCTTCAAAAGAAGAATTTCAAGAATTGGCAAAACGCTTTATGATTGATGATTCTGTTGTGGTTGGAACTTCTTCTTTTTACGATTTTACACGAAGTGAAAATCATAATAAAAAAATTCATGTGTGTAGCGGTACAGCTTGTATGGTTGCAAAAACACAATCTTATCTTCATAAAAACATAGAAAATATTTTCAATAAAAATGAAATTGGACATGCAGCCTGTGTTGGTCGTTGCCATACCAACAATGCTTTTATGTTTGATGATAAAACGTATTCTGCTTCAAATAAAAAAGAACTTGAAACAATAATTTCTGAAAAAAAATATCAGGAAAATAAATATACTATAGACTGCAACACTATACCAATATTGACTTCTAAAGTTGAAAACATTTCGAACTTTTATGCGCTTGCTGAAAAACATAAAGCAAATCCACAACACGTAATTCAAGAAGTAAAGACTTCAAATTTAAGAGGTCGCGGTGGAGCTGGTTTTCCTTTTTGGTTTAAATTAGATGCTGTAATTAAAGAAGAAAATTCACAAAAATACATCGTTTGTAATGCGGATGAAGGTGATCCAGGAGCCTATTCCGATATGTATTTAATGGAACATCAACCACATAAAGTGCTTTTCGGAATGTACATGGCTGGTTTAACAGTTGGTGCTAATACAGGTGTTTTATACATTAGAGGTGAATATCCAGATTCTATCAAAATTATTGGCGAAGCAATTGATGAATTGAAAGCAAAAAACCTAATTACTGATTTTAAATTTAAAATAATTCGTGGTCAAGGTTCGTATGTTTGTGGCGAAGAAACCGCTTTATTAAACTCAATTGAAGGATTACGACCTGAAGTTAGAGTTCGTCCGCCATACCCTGCTCAATATGGTTTGTATGGTAAACCAACAATATTAAGCAATGTTGAAACATTCGCAAATATTCATTGGATTTTAGAAAATGGAGGTGCTGCTTACGCAAATATTGGAACAAAACAATCTACTGGTACAAAATTAGTCTCATTAGATAGTTTTTTTAACAAACCTGGAATGTATGAAATTGAAATGGGAACAGATTTACATACAGTTTTTCAAGAATTTGGTAATGGATTTAAAACTGATTTGAAAGGATTTCAAATTGGTGGACCATTAGGTGGAATTGTTCCAATGCATAAAATTGTGGATTTAACTTTAGATTTTGAATCGCTTAACTCAAATGGGTTTCTATTGGGTCACGCAAGTGTCGTTTCAATTCCTAAAGATTTTCCAATGGTAAAATTCTTAGAGCATTTAATGGAATTTACTGCTGATGAATCTTGTGGTAAATGTTATCCTTGTAGAATTGGTTCGCACCGTGGTATGGAAATGCTTCAAAAAGCACAAACCAAAAACTATAAAATTGACCGTCAACTTTTTGATGATTTATTAGAAACTTTAGAAATTGGCTCTTTGTGTGCATTAGGTGGTGGAGTTCCGCTTCCTGTAAAAAATGCATTACATTATTTTTATGATGAATTAAAAGAATACTTTACTTCAAACTAAAATCATTATGAAAGCATATATCAACAACATAGCATACAATTTTGTTCAAGGTGAAACCATCTTGGATTTTGTTCGAAGAATTGAAAACAACAAAAATGCCATTCCAACAATGTGTCAGGATGATAGATTGGAAAATTTTGGTTCTTGTAGAGTTTGTTCGGTTGAAGTAGCTCGTGAAAAAGACGGCCCAACAAAAACAATGGCTTCGTGTCACACACCAATTTCTGAAGAATTGTATATTTATCACAATACGAAACGAATGCAACGTCTTCGTAAAAATATTGTTGAATTAGTTTTAACTGATTATCCAGCAGACAAAATATTTCCTTCTGAAGATAAAAAAGCTACGCCTTTTCAAGAAACGATTGCCCAAATTGGGATTCCAAATATTCGTTATCCTAAAGGAGAAAACCACTTAAACATAGAGGCAGACAGAGCACATCCCTATATAAAATCAGACTTATCACAATGTATAAATTGCTTTCGTTGTGTGAGAGCTTGTGAAGAAATTCAAGGTGAAATGATTTTAGGAATGTCTGGTCGTGGCTTTGCAACAAACATAATTAAAGGCTTCGATACAACTTTTAATGAATCTGCCTGTGTTTCTTGCGGTGCTTGTGTACAAACGTGCCCAACGGAAGCATTAACAGATAAGTTTGAAACTAAAACCTTAATTGCTGATAAAACCGTAAGAACAACGTGTACCTATTGTGGTGTAGGTTGCCAGTTAGATGTGTCTGTAATTGATGGAGAAATTAGAGGAATTCAAGCTCCTGAAACTGCAGAAGTAAATGAAGGTCATACTTGTTTAAAAGGTCGTTTTGCTTTTCAATTTTACAATCATCCAGAGCGTCTTCGTGAGCCAATGATTAAGAAAAATGGAAAATTTGAAGTTGTAACTTGGAATGAAGCCTATGATTTAATTGCTTCAAAACTAACCGAAATTAAATCCAAACATGGACCAGATTCTATTGCTGGAATTTCTTCTTCAAGAGCTACAAATGAAGAAAATTATTTAATGCAAAAAATGTTACGTGTACCTATTGGAACTAATAATATAGATGGTTGTGCAAGAGTTTGCCACGCTCCTACCGCGTTTGGAATGCAAAAATCGTTTGGAACTGGTGCAGCAACCAATTCCATTGAAGATTTAAAACAAACCGATGCTATTTTTATGTTTGGTGCCAATCCTATTAAAGGACATCCCGTTACAGGTGCAAAAATAAAACAAGCTTTTATGAAAGGTGTCACCTCTATTGTGGTAGACCCAATTAAAACAAAATTAGCCGAATTAGCTACATATTTCTTACAAATCAGACCAGGAACTAATGTGGCTATTTTAAATATGATTGCTCATTATATTGTAAAAGAAGGACTCGTAAATCAACATTTTATAGATTCTTATACTGAAAAATACAAAGAATTTAAAACCCACGTTGAAAACCTTAATATTGATGAATTAGAAACGCTTACAGGTGTTTCTAAAGAATTGGTAAGAAACGCTGCAATTGCCTATGCAAAAGCTAACAGAGCTATGGAATTTCACGGCTTAGGAGTAACTGAACACTTTCAAGGAAGCAAAACGGTTATGTTACTTTCTAATTTAGCAATGATGACTGGAAATATTGGTAAAAATGGAGTTGGTTTAAATCCGTTACGTGGACAAAATAATGTACAAGGAGCTGCAGATATGGGAGTTCAGCCGCATCAAGGTGCTGGGTATTTAGACGTTAGTAAACCAGAAATTCAACAATATTATGCTAAAAAATATGGTATAGAAAAAATGCCAGAAAGTGATGGTTTAAAGGTTCCAGAAATGTTAGATGCTGCAATTGATGGAAAATTAAAAGCACTATACATTATGGGTGAAGATACTATAATGACTGACCCCAATACAAATCATAGTATAAAAGCTTTTGAAAAGTTAGATTTTATAGTAGTGCAAGAATTATTTATGACTGCCACTGCTGAAATGGCTGATGTAATTTTACCAGCTTCGTCTTATTTCGAAAAAAATGGAACATTTACTAATGGAGAACGACGTATGCAAAGAGTAAATAAGGTAATTGAACCTATTGGAAATACTAAACCAGATGGACAAATAATTATTGATATTATGAGTAGATTAGGTTATAATCAACCTACTGGATTAACGTACGATGCTTCAAATGTAATAAAAGAAATTTCAGATGTAATTCCATTTATGAAGGGATTAACTTGGGATCGTTTAGGAGAAAATGGCTTACAATGGCCAATAAAAGAAGACGGAACAGGTACAAAAATGCTTCATATTAATGGTCAATTCAAAAAAGGAATTGGTACTTTTCACCATTTCAACTTTGAAGAATCTCCTGAAATAGTAAAGCATGGAAATAAATTTCCTTTTATTTTAACAACTGGTAGAGAGTTAGAACATTACAACTCTGGAACAATGACTAGAAGAACGGATAATCAACTAATCTTAGCAAAAGACATTTTAGAGGTTCACCCGAGAGATGCAAAAGCAAAAGGAATAAAGGATTTTGAAACGGTTAGAATATTTTCAGACAGAGGAAGTGTCAATATACCAATTAAATACTCTAAAAACGTTAAAAGAGGTGTTTTAAGAACTACTTTCCATCAACCTGAAGTATTTATTAATATTATAACTGGAAGTGTTGGAGATAAAGACACCTTAACTCCCGAGTATAAAGTTGTTGCAGTAGATTTTGAACGAATACCTAATTAATTTTATGCAGACTTCAAATTACGAAGGTTTTTTAATAAATAATGGCGACTCTAAAAAAATAAATGATGCTTTAGTTATTGAGGCCGCCTTACAAATTAACATCAATAAAGAACCGTATACAGTGGTTATGAGAACTCCTGGCGATGATTTTGAACTCATTCGTGGTTTATTATATGCTGAAGATATTTATAAAGCTAAAGAAAATTTGACCTTTGAAATAGTTGATAAACGAGATAATGGTTTCTCAATTATAAATGTTACTATTTCTAAAAAACTATTAGGTAAAGGCTTTTTAAACAAAAGAACTTTATTATCTGTCTCTTCCTGCGGAATTTGTGGTAAACAAAAACTAGAAGACATTGCAGTAAAAGGAAAGAAACTTCCTAACAATTTTAATTTTGATTTTCATAAAATTGAAGAACTTTTTTCAGAAATGAAAGCCAAGCAAGATATTTTTGACTTATCTGGAGGTTCTCACGCTGCAGCTCTTTTTAGCACAAATTACAAGCTACTAGCAATCAAAGAAGATATTGGGCGGCATAATGCAGTGGATAAGGCAATTGGAGATTTACTATTAAATAACTCTTTAAAAAAAGCTAATTGTATGTTGGTAAGCGGACGTGTTTCTTACGAAATTATTTCAAAAGCTTTTATAGCAAAAATACCATTTGTAATTGCAGTTTCTGCCTGCTCCAGTTTAGCCGTGGATTTTGCAAAAGAATTCGGAATTCGACTTATAGGTTTCTCACGAGGAAAAAAAGCAACCATCTACTCTTGATAAGTAAACAAAATACACGTTTTAAACAACAAACTACTTATTTTATATAATATTTTGCATATTTAAATATTTTTATTATTTTTGTATCAGTAAGAGCGTCCCTTTAATTACATTTTTTTACGGAGAGGATTTGTAATTCGCTGATTATTACGACAAATAAACTATTTATAATTGCATAATAATTCAGTTTTGCTTTTAATTATCTCCAAAATAGAAGTTTTAATTACTAAAATTTAAGACTATATCAACTTTTACATTTAATTGGAAAGCCCTTTAAATTAAAGGAAAAATAGTCTTCTTAATCACATTATTTTTTGAAATTTAAAAAATAATGGCGGATTTTTTTTGTTTATACGTAAGTTTTATTCTAAATTTGATGTTCTTACTAATCATTTAATTCTTACTAAAAATGAAAAATTTAAAATTAATTTTCGGATTGCTACTTGTAGCAGGATTTTTTGCTACAATAGCATTAAGCAACCCATCAACTGATGATCAAGCTCTTAAAAAGAGAGGGCAAATGTACCTGCCAACAAAAGGTTAATCATAATACTTAAGCACATTTAGGCTTTAACGTATTAAAATACCACAATAGAAAACCTATTGTGGTTTTTTGCATGTTTCATTTTGTTCTATCAATTAATTAAGTATATTTGTTATTAAGAATAGTTAATTAACACATGTTTATAAATAATAAAAGATCATCTTTATTAATAGGGAGTGTTATTGTGTTTTTAATTGTTATAACACCATACTTACTCTATTTTTACCAATCTGTACCCGTCGTTAACCCAGATCCAGATATCCCTGAAGACTGGGATACTATTTTTGGCGTAATAAAGGCAGGTAACTTTATGAAGGCCCAGAACTACATTTATTATTTCTTTTCAAAATTTGTACCTTTATTACTACTTTTTATTTGGTTTGTTACCAACAAACATTGGTGGGTACATTCAATTGCGATTCCTATTTCAGTTTATTTATTTCAATTAATAGCCATAATTAATGATAGCGTTGATTATGTTGATGAGGTTGAATTTATCTATACAGTTCCAATAGCCGTTATAATTATTACAATATTATATTTTATTAGAAGTAAAATGTCTATTTACATACAAGCTGTAGATTTAAAAGAGGAAATGGACGAAAACATGAAAGACCCTCAAAAAATAGAATAATTTTTCTAGTTATTTTCTACACTTAATAAAATACTATCTCAGCTCAACCTACAAAACATTAAAACGGTTACTGTACTCGATCATTTTTATTAAAACAAAAAGTGATTAACAATACCATTTATACAACCGATGTGCCTTAAAAAAGTAAAAACACCAATACTCACCTTTTTTTTAGAAAATAGAATAATAGTCAATAAACAAGCTGATATTTTGAAATAAAATTATAAATTTCTTTGGTTCTCAAATTTCTTTAATTTAGAATAAATACCTAACTAAAGCGTTAAAAACAAATAATTTAAAATTCATGGAGGAGTTTCTATTAGAAGTTTTAAGCAGCAACTTAATAAGGATTAGACACAACTTGTATTCCGAAAGAATTAGCTATGAAACTGGTAGTATATTTTAGAGTAAATACATTTACTTGGATAGAAGCTGAAATATTTACGAAATCTTTTGAATAAAGTTCTAGGTTAAGAAGAACTCCTAGAAAGTACACACATTAGGTAGCAAAATAATTTTCAACAATATTTATAGTAAAACAAAAGGTTACAAATATAAAATCTAACTTTATTGCTTTTCTATTTCTAAATTGAAAGTAATTTCAATATTTTCGTCTACAGCTATGATTCCGAATAGTTTTTTTGGTGTATTCAAGTTAAAATCAGTTAATTTTATTTTTAATTGTCCGTTTACAATTAAATTTTTATTTTTTATAATTTCAACTGGAATCCTATAATCATGAGATATTCCTGCAATTTTTATAGCTATTTCAGCATTTATATTAGAAGGGTCTGCTGTTCTTTCAATTTCATTTAGAGTTAAAGCTATTTGAGGGTAATTATCTGTGTTTAACGTTTTTCTAAAATCTCTATTTATCCCATTTCCACCACAATCAAAAAAATTATTATTTAAAAGTAATACTGTTTTATCGAATCTAATTATATCACCTTCAACAGTGTAACTAATGGGTATCGTTTTTTTTATTTCATCATTATCATAAAGACAAGAAAAGTTATTTATATTACTCTCTCCATTTATTAGTAAAGTACTTCTTTCTTTAATTATAACAGAAGAAGTCTCGAAAACAGCATCTTTTGAAGTAAAAAATGTTGTTATCCCTAAAATAAAGTAAACTAAGGTTTTATTAAGAAACATAAAAATTAAAATTATTTAGGTTTATTAATTATAAAACAAGTCTCAAAGTATCTAAAGTTTATATTAGCAAACTTTTTAGCCACAGTGAGACCTGTTTTTACTTATTCAATATTCTTTAGAAACTAATAACAGCTTCTACTACAAGTCCATTAAATTTACCATCTTCAAGAAGGTCTCCTGTTGGGTAATCTTTATAAGACTGATTAACGTATTCTGCTTTCATTAATATATTTTTTGTCATAAACCAACCTGCACCAGCTTGGAATCTATTAATATTAACATCATTACCACCTGCTAGTTCTGCATTTACAGTATTGTATCTAGTACCAATGTATAGGTTTTCAGACTCACCAAATCTATAAATAAGTTCACCAGCATATTGTTGCGTTTTTCTTCTATCCGTTTCAGCCATGCTTCTACCTGAAGTAATCTCAGCAGTTCCAAAGAACTCTAAACCTCCATATTTAACAAATGGGTTAATCATAATAGCTGTGATTTTGTTTTTGAATCCTGGATCGAAACGTCCTGATCTAAAATTATCACCAGACGCTGCTGCATCCTGCATAATGCTATAATATCTAGAACCAGCTCTGTCTGCGGTATATAAGTAAACACTTTGAGCATAACCAGTATTGTATAACGACCCTGTTAGTCTAAATCTTAAATCATCAGAAAGTTGTTTGTCATATCCTAATTTTGCTAAGAAAGCCGCACCACCTGTTGAACCATTTGATTTTAGTACTTTTTGGTTTAATTTACCATTAGAAAATCCTACCATTCCTAAAAATCCACTTTCAGTTTGGTAATATACTTCTGCACCAACTTCTGTAGTAAACGCATCCATAATTAAATTACCTACAAAAGGATTGAAAAGTGCTTGTGCATTATCAGTTCTCCTAAAGTGTGTATCTCCATAATTATTTTCCATATGTCCAATCTTAATCGTAGTCTTTTTCATTAAGTCTTCCATAAAACCTTCGCTTACAAAATCTAATTTATCAATTTGTAAATATCCTCCTTTAACATAAGGTTCTGGGTGATGTCTAGAAGATAAGTAAGTTCTTAAATGTAAATTAACACCATCATAAAGTGCTACATCAAAATCTAAATTTGCTGTTGCTAAGTTAAAATTGTATCCAATTTCTTTTAAAGGTGTAATTCCAGAGTTCTCGTTATCTAAAGCTTGATATTGTAATGCAAAGGCACCACCAATTCTAACTTTTACACCATCGAAAGTAGATACAGTATCTTTAGGACTTTCAAACACATTAATACCTTTTTTATCAGGTTGTCTGTAATTATCTAAATTTCTATTTTGCGCATATAAACCGCACCCTGTTATGAAGGCTAAAAATAAAATTATTGGCCTCATTGTTGTTTTAATTGTTGTTTTCATTGTTCTTCTGATATTAATTGTTAATTAAGTTATTTATTTAAATTTTGTATTAAATGAAATGGTAATATCATTTCCAGTAGTAACAGTACCAAACAGCGCTTTTGGTGGATCAATGTTAAAATCTGTCATTTTAATTTTTTTCTCACCTTTTAAAACTGCCTGTTCTCCTTCACTAATTAAAGTAAAGTTTAAAGTAATTTGTTTCTTTACACCAGCAATTATTAAATCACCTTTGGTCTTAATCAAAAAAGATTTGTCGCTTTGTTCTAGAGTCTCTAGAACTTCTACTAAATCAAATTTTATTGTTTTATACGAATCATACTTTAGTGCTTTGTAGGTGTTTTTGTTCATTGCTCGTTTTCCACTTTCTAATCCTTCTACATCAACTGTTATAGTGCATTTTCCTATTTCACCTTTTTTTAAATTTTGAAAAACTAACTTACCTGATTGTTCATTAGCTTCAATAGTCCAATCATGCAAACTAGAGGTACCTGATACATTTAATAAAGACTCACTATTGACAAGATTAAGCTCTTGGGAAAAAGTAATGTGTGATGTTAAGAGTAAAAGTGTAAAAAAGCTAATTGCTCTCAACCATATTTTTTTAGTATTAATCATATTTATGTTGTTTTAAATTCAGGACAAAACTACATCAACAATCCTTACCTAAGAATGACAAATGTCATAATTTTAAATTAAAATGACCTTTATCATATTGTGAAATATACGAAAAACCTCGGTAAATACAGCACATAGCAGTATTTTGTTTAACATTTTACTTAATACCTCTCCACGAATTTTACCCCATAAATGACTTATGTCATATTCTGAAATTTTTATAAAATATAATATAAACCATTGAAGAAACTATTGGTTAATATTAAGTTGTCTTAATATATTTTGATTTACTAAAGAGCAATATTGTAATCCTCAATCAGAATGATATACTAGTTTTTTAAAGGTCATCCTATTCTTTTCTTTATAGTCATTCTTATTGCTATGTGTACCACACCAATCCGAGTCACCTCTTGGCTAATTTTTAAAAATTAATGGTATAATTAAAACTAACTTCTCAGCTAATTTATATATTTGCTTTTCTGCTTGATAAATAACCTATCTACTTATCTCAAACAATCTACAGTAACGGGACAGACTTAGTTCTAGTCTGGTTTATTGGATTGATTGGGCAAATACTTTTTTCTAATGCAAGTACCGTGTTGTTGACCCGAGATATCAATCATCGTATTGAAAACTTTACTTTTAAATTTCTCTTCTAAAAATTCAGTCTCCAATTGTTTTATTTTTGAGCAGGAGCTTCTTTCTTTTTGGTGGTAACAACCCTTGTTTATTTGTTTATTCCAGTATAAAGTAAGATTTTCCATAACCAAACCAGAACAGTGCTTCCTCCTTAAACACCATATCCTTCTTAGGCTTATTAGTATTTGATATCGCCTTTTAACACTTGAGATATTACTGTTAATTCAAAGCTTAAATTATAATCTCATTTACTACGTTTCTTACTTGTTTCTCAGAATAATTTATGAATAAGTTAATTTTGTGTCAACTTATTTCAGGACGGGTCACTCAAAAGAGATACTTATTATAAATACAAAAAAAACTGATAAACGTACATACAAAAAATACTCAAAAGAATGAAGATTAATTAGTACGACAGAGCAAAATCATTGCTACGAAAATGAGCACGCTGAAAGAGTTAACGGAATACTCAAAGATGAATTCTATCTGGATCAGACCTTTATGAACACAGCACACGCTAAAAGAGCTGCAAAAAATGCAATTAATTTATACAACCAAATAAGATTACACTTATCTTTAGGCTTTAAAACACCGAATATGGTATATCAATTATCAGCT
>Ga0193963_1000405_pt1 | contig 22845 bp, 30 predicted proteins | sample FB_6_MG_FD_140359 | JGI IMG/M metagenome (GOLD analysis project Ga0193963, IMG submission 140359) | Microbial mat bacterial communities from the Broadkill River, Lewes, Delaware, United States - FB_6_MG | ecosystem: Environmental > Aquatic > Freshwater > River > Microbial mats | place: USA...
GCCAACCCTTTGGCATTGTGTATTCGCCTATTTTTCTATCTAGAACTAGCTGATAGATCGCAGCTTGAACTGAAAGTGGAGCAGAATTTAACTCATCTAAAAACAAAATTCCTTCAGAATCCTGATCTGTCGGTAAAAACACGGGCGGCATCCATTTTGTCTGCTCATTGTTTATGGTCGGAATACCTCTTAGATCAACTGCATCAAGTTGTGAGAGTCTTATGTCTATGATCTCTAAGCCACTCTTTGAAGCTATGTCATTAACTATGTAGGACTTTCCTATTCCCGGACTTCCATGTATAAAAACAGGGGTATCCGTATCTATCAAAGTCTCGAGCTGTTTATAAAGTTCTGTAGTACCGATTGCAGGTGTTATCATTAGATTTCCTTAGGAAAGTTTAGTATCTTTTAAAATGTTTATAAGATCATCGTTTAGTGTGTTTATCTTTTTGATAACCTCGTCTCTTGTTTTGTCATCCATAGCAAATCTAGACTCTATAAACTCATATATACTTATGCTGTCTGCATAAACACTCTGCATCAGATCAGCTTTTATTTTATCTTCTATCATACCCATAACTCATATCCTTGTTTTATTTTCTAAATACAACCATGCTTGATTTTTTAAAGCCTTGTTTTTTGTAAAATTCGTGCGCTTTATCATTATCAAAGTCAGTAAGTAATGTCACTCTTGCCACATTACTTTTTTGCAACTTTTTCAAAACCGATCTTAATAGTTTGGTACCGTAACGTTTTTGTCTGTATTTTTTTAAAACCACCATATCTTCCAAGGTAGCTACCTTTTTTCCAAGAGCCGTGGAATAGCTGTAAAGTACGTTTACCATTGCTATCACTTTGCCATTTTTCTCATATACAAAAATGTCACCAAGCTTTTTAGACTTTATGATCTTTTTTAAACCTTTTGTTTGGAGTTTTTTATCTACTTTAAACTCGCTTTCTTGTTCAAACAAAGCTTTTAGAAGTTTGTTTAAACTCTTTAAATCATCTAAAGTAGCCTTACGAACCATAAACTATACACCCATCCAGTTCTCGTGAGTGTGACCTTTTCTTTTAAACTCTATTGCTTTTTGGATCTCCTCATCTAACTTTTGCAGATCAAACTCGTTATCTATATCTTTTGGAATCTCCAAGTAAACGATCTCACCCTCTTTATCGATCACAAACGCAGACTTTGCACATACACTAGAGTCTATAAAAACACCAAACTTCATACAAAAAGACTCAAAATCTATAGTTGCAAAACCATCGTCAACCTCTTTCGTAAACGCTTCAGGTGAGAAGAAGTATATATAGGCTTTTTCTTTGTGTTTTTTTACAATTTCGTAAAGCTCATTAGAAAAAGAGTTACCGTACGGCAGAGTGATCATTACCTGAACTTTGTCTGCCATCATACCGATCACCTTTTGTTCCCCGCTAATCATTTTAACTCTTACAGATGGTGCTTCACCGCCAATACGTCTCTCTTTTTTTTGTAATTCAACTGTTTGTCCGTTATAGATAACTTCCATACAAATCCTTATAAATATTTATATTTATTATATATACAAGTTACGTACCTTTAAGAGGAACACAATATGTATAGATATATTTGAATTTTATTTAAGGAATTAATTATGGCAGTTATGATTACTGATGAATGTATCTCATGTGATGCGTGTGCGCAAGAGTGTCCGGTTGCGGCTATCTTAGAAGATGGAAACGAAAAAAACCCAAGTGATGTTTTTTATGTAAAACCTGAGAGCTGTGTTGAGTGTGTAGGTCATGCTGATGAGCCTCGCTGTGTTGAAGCTTGTCCAACTGAAGGTGCGATCGTTTGGGATATGCCATATACTGCAGAGTTTAATGAGTACTATAAAGAAGGTAACGAAGCTGGAACTTACAAAATCCGTGAGCACAAGAAAAAAGGTCTTATGCTTCCAGAAGTAAAATCTCAACCATATATGGAAGATATATCTATGGAAGACCGTGAATCTCACGCTATCATAGGTAACTGGTAGAAGAACATGTCTGTATATATAACAGATAGCTGTATAAACTGTGATGCTTGTGTAGATGAGTGTCCTGCTATGGCGATCGTTAGTGCCGATGATTCTCCACTTGAAGATGGAGAGTTTACTTATGTTAAGCCTGAAAAGTGTATAGAGTGTGTTGATACGACTATTCCAAAGTGTGCAGATGTTTGTCCGACTGAAGAATGCATTATTTGGGATATGCCATATACGCCAGAGTATAACGAGTACTATCTTCAAGGTCAAGAAGACGGTAAGTACAAGATCCGTGTCCATAAGAAAAAAGGTATATTCTCGCCAGAGAATCAACCAAGACCATTTAGAGAATCTATATCTATAGAAGATAGAGAATCTGGAATGGCTGTAGAGATATAAAGCTAGAACTTAATCTAGCTTTATTTTTACTACTTATATTTATAATAAGTATTATATATACTTTTATTCGCTACAATACTACTAAAATAATCACAAGGTACAAAAATGAAAATTGCTATTCCTGTTAAAGATGAAACTCTGACTTTTGTTGGAAACGCTGGACACACTCCTAAATTTGCCATTTATGATATGAACGGTAGTGGAATGTTTCGCTCTTTTAAACTAAACACTATAAAAAACAACCCTAGAACTGATGTTGACTTTTCAGATGATGATCATACATGTGCACATGATGGTGACAACGATGCTGAACATATAGCACAACATAACAAAATGGGTGTAGTTTTAGACGAATGTGACTATATTGTAGTTACTCGTGCTTGTAAAAATACAGCTAATACTATGAATGAACATAATGTAAAGATCGTAAAGTATACAGGTGATGCTAAAAAAGCAGATGCGATACTTAGAGAAGTATCTGCAAACTTTATTTAGTAACTCTTTTATTTAACTTCCAAACCGTGTATATCAAAAGTGCTCCACCTATGAGTGTAGATATACTCGGTACTTCCGAATATATAATGTTTGAACTTCCCATCGCAACAAGCGGTACTAAAAATATAAATGACGATGCCTGATTTGCACCTATGATCGTACTGGCTTTAAAGTAAAATGTGGTGGCAACACCAGTTGAAACAACAGTTGTAAATAAAAGATTTATCCAAAATATATAGTCAAACTCAAAGATCTCTACAACTTTTTCGTTAGGTACAAAAAATATGTATGATGTCAATGAAGATGATATGTAAAGATAAAAAGTAAACACTAAAGTCCCTGCATGTTTTCTTGACCTTGCACTAAGGATTGTAAGTAAACTCCACGCTACAGAAGAAAGCAAAAACAGTATATTACCCTCTCTCATAAGGTCATCTATAGAGTTGTTATAAAGATCAAGCATAATCACAGTTCCAATAATCCCTATGCTTAGAGCTATCTTTTTTTGACGAGGGATATCTACTTTTTCGATAGCCGCTATGATCAAAAATGTAAATATTGGATTAGATCCAGTTACGAGCATCCCACCAAAACCTGCATATCCAATTTTTAATCCTAAAAAAAACAAAATATTATAAACTATAAGAACGATAACGGCTAAGAATAGGTACTTAAAAATCTTTTTTGAAAAAACAAGTTTTTGGTTTGAAAAATACAACATTGGAATCAAAGATAATGAGCTTAGTAAAAACTTCCAAAACGTAAGCGTATAGCTGTCTGTGTACTCTGTAAGTATTTTTGAAGATGGCCATGCAACACCCCAAAAAAACATAGCTAAAACAAGATATATGTAAACATTTTTATCAATATGTCTTTGCAATTTATGCCTCACTAGAAAATATAAAACGCATTATATACCTTTTTTGAAAGGAACACTTTATGAATTATAGTTTGCAAGAAATTAATTAAAGGATTTTTTATGAGTTGTTCAACAGGTGGATGCGGTACGCATAGTGATTCAGGTTTTGATCCAAACAATGCGGAAGCAATGGCAATAAAAGAAAAAATCAATGCTCACCCATGTTACAGCGAAGGTGCTCACCAGCACTATGCGAGAATTCACGTAGCGGTTGCTCCTGCGTGTAATATTCAATGTAACTACTGTAATAGAAAATATGACTGTTCTAATGAGTCTCGTCCAGGTGTAACAAGTGGTAAGCTAACTGCTGAAGAAGCTGTTAAAAAAGTACTATATGTTGGTGGTGAGATTCAACAACTTTCAGTTGTAGGTATCGCAGGTCCAGGTGATGCACTTGCAAATCCTAAAAAGACTTTTGATACATTTAAAATGCTTCAAGAAAAAGCACCAGATCTTAAACTTTGTCTTTCTACTAACGGTCTAAGAATTGCAGACTATATAGACGAGATAGAAAAGTACAATGTAGATCACGTAACTGTAACGATCAACACTGTTGATCCTACTGGTGAAATCGGTAGTAAAATATATCCATGGGTACACTGGAACCACAAAAAAGTATGGGGTGCCGAAGGTGCTAGAATACTTTTAGAGAAACAACTTGAAGGTATTAAACTTTTAACTGAGCGTGGAATTCTTGTAAAAGCTAACTCTGTGTTAATTCCGGGTGTTAATGATAAAGACCTTCCAAACGTTGCTAAAAAACTTAAAGAGATGAACGTGTTCTTACACAACATCATGCCTTTACTTTCATCTCCTGAGTTTGGTACTAAGTTTGGGCTTGATGGTGTTCCAAGTGCAACTGACCAAGAGACTATGGCTGTTCAAGAAGCTTGTGGTATGGATATGAAACTAATGAGTCACTGTCGTCAATGTCGTGCAGATGCTGTTGGTCTTATCGGTGAAGATAGAGGTGATGAGTTTGGTAAAGAAGCATTTGTTGGTATGAGTTTTGAAGCTTTAGAAGACAAGTACAATATTCAAGCAAGAGCTCAAAAACACCAAGCAATTGAGAACTGGCGTACACACCTTGAAGCTGCAAATCAGCGTATTAAGATCGAGCAAGCTTCTAAAGAAGAGTTAAGCTCAACTGGTGAGACTAAACTTGTAGCTGTAACTACAAGTGGAGAAGGTATGATAAATATGCACTTTGGTTCAGCTCAAGAGTTCTTAATCTACGAAGTTGGTGACAAAGCTATCAAATTTGTTATGCACAGAAAAATAGAGAGTTCATACTCTGGTGCAGATATGGGTGAAGATTATAACCCGATCGAAGAGATCAAAACTACACTTAAAGATGTTGATCTTCTTTTAACTGCAAAAATCGGTGAGTGTCCTATGAATGATCTTAATGAGATCGGTCTTATCTGTGATGACTCGTATGCAAATGAGCCAATAGAAAAGTCAGCCTTTGAAGCTGTTAAAAAACACTTTACAGAAGAAGTTCAAGAGGTAGGTTAAACCCTACTCTCTTTTGCCAACCACACAATGCAAAACAACCCCAAAATAATACTTCTAAACGGATACGGTCCAATATCTATAAATAACGAACTACTAGAGTTATACCCCGTTACAACTTCACACGGTGCAATAGGCTTTCCACTAAAATCTTTACGTGCTGATAACGTTACAATAGTTAAAGATATAGATACATTCTGGTCTATTACAAAAAAGATCAAACCTGAAAACATGTGCTATGTGTATGCGTATGAAGGTTTAAATGAAGACGATAAACAAAAAATAAAAGCCGAAAATATATTATATATTTAATTTATAATTATTTTAAGAAATAATTATTATACTATTTACTTAACTATTAATGGAGAATACCATGAGAGAAGTAATTAGTTTAATAATACTTTTAATAATAACAGCCGTAGCGTATGAGTTATTTAAACCAGAAAAAGACCATAAGTCTACTAACCAACTATACGATCAAGATGATGAGGAATAGTAAGGAACACTTTATGAATACATTTTTGTAACTATTATGTTTACAGGAGTATTTATGGCGATAATAAATGACACTACTTTACGTGATGGAGAACAAGCTCCTTATGTCGCTTTTAATACTGAGGAAAAAGTAAATATAGCCAGACTTCTTTGTGAAGCTGGAGCAGATGAGCTCGAAGTTGGAATCCCTGCTATGGGGAGTAAAGAACAAGACGATCTAAAAGAGATCCTCTCACTTAACCTACCTGTTCAAATCATGAGCTGGAATCGTGCTACAATGGCTGATCTTGAAGCTTCACTAGAGACTGGAATAAAAGCAGTTGACCTCTCAGTTCCCGTTTCACAAACCCTTATAGATATTAAACTCGGTGGAGATAAAGACAGACTTTTTAGAAACCTAGAAGAGGTTGTAACTACAGCTAAGAGAGAAGGTTTGTTTGTATGTGTTGGTGGGGAAGACTCAAGCCGTGCAGATAATGACTTTTTAAAAGAGCTGATGAATTACGCACAGAGTATTGGGGCTGATAGATTTAGATACTGTGATACGATCGGTATTTTAACTCCAAACCAAACTTATGAGAACATATCTTACCTTTGTAAAGACAATTCGCTGGATATAGAGATGCACACACATAATGACTTTGGTATGGCTACTGCTAACTCTATAGCTGGTATTGAAGCAGGTGCAAAAAGTGCAAATACTACTGTGATCGGACTTGGTGAACGTGCTGGTAATGCTTCTTTTGAACAGGTGCTTATGAGTTTAAAGTACCAGTTTAAAGAGGCACGTGACATAAACCCTATGAAGCTTCAAGAACTCGTAAGAGAGGTTTCAGTTGCAGCAAACAGACCGATCAGTACATCTCGTCCGATCATAGGTGCAAATATCTTTTCACACGAATCTGGAATACATGTAAACGGTATGATCAAAAACCCTACATCTTACGAAGCATTTGAGCCTGAAGGTGTAGGTCTGCAAAGAATATTTCCTATTGGGAAACATTCAGGTACATCTACGCTCCTATATCACCTAACGGCAAGTGGTATAAAACCTATTGCCGAAAAAGTTCAAAACCTCCTTCCTATGGTTAGAGAAATAGTAACTACGAGAAAAAAAGTTCTTGATCCTCAAGAGTTGAAAGAGTTGTATTTATGTTCATAGGTTGGATAAGAAAAAAAAGCTTTGAATCTGATCTTATAAAACTTGCTGATTCTTTGACTATTGATAAAAACTTGATTTTAAACTCATATAATGAAGATTCATCACTGTGTTTTGGAGCATACGATGAGAACAAACTTGTAGCATTTATTTCTGCTTACAAAAACAGTGGGAGTTACCTTATAAACAACTTTTACTACACAGACGAGATAACAATGGACGTCAAAAAAAGGCTTGTAAAACTTCTACTAGACAACATAAATGAAGATACAAAACCTATTATGGTTATGACCAAGAAGGATGAAAAGTCTGTATTTTCATCTTTTAAATTTAAAGAGTATGCGAAGTTTAAACGAGCAGTCTATAATGGTGGTGGTGTAGCATTTAACTTTACAAATGCAACTTCAAAAAGTATTACAACAGAAAACTATCTGCCAATTATAAGTACTTTAGATAAAGATGCTTATGATGAGGACAAAGTAAAATACGTAAAAGATATACTTTTAAAACAGTCTTCACTTGTCCTTGCAAACCAAAATGGATACCAACACTCTTATGCCCTTAGTAAATCACTTGTAAAAATATCACCTTGGACTATGCGTGATGGTGCTTTTACAGAGGCTGAAAAGATGATCAGAGGGATCATATATCATCGTGGTCTTAAAAGAATTTTTGCATTTGTACCAAGTGATATTAAAGAGATAACAGATCTATATGCATCATACAAATTTGATCTAAGTGAAGAATACACCCTTTACTATAAAAACACAAAACCGACAATAAACTTAGAAATGGTTTATGCATTCTAGGGAAAGTTTCTTGCATATAAAGTGTAAAGTTATGAAATAAAATTAAGGAGACAAAGAAAGATGGCATTAACAGAAGAACAAAAAGCAATTAAAAAACAATTTGCAGGTTATAAAAGAAAAGTTACTGAAGTAGCAGGTGAGATTCACGATATAGTTGAAGATACAATATGGACAGACTATACTAAACTGCCTGAGCTTAGTGAAAAAGTTGCAGAGCTTATGAAAGATGTAAATGATTTTAAAGCTCAACATGACTTTTTAAAATAGGAAAACTTCAATGGAAGATCCAAATACTAAGATCATTTGCGAGTGTGGTTCAAAAACCGTTACACAAGCTGTAGAGATTTTACAGAGTACTGATCTTCCATATAAAAAAGCAAAAAAACTTGTTACAGAATGTAATAAGACATGCTGTAGAAGACCTTTGATGGCTTTGTATAACATGATAGAATTTGGTAAAATAGACTATGAAGAGATAGATTTTTTAATAGATCAAATGAATGACAGGTAAAAACATGGACAACAAACACTTAGAGAATTTCTCAAGATGGATCAAAAGTAAAGGTCTTAGTTCAAAAATTCCTACAGATATAGATATATTAAAAAAACTATCAATACTTGATCTGACAAAAGCAAAATTAAGAGAGCTTCCAGAATCTATATGTCACCTTCCAAACTTAACAGTTTTAAAACTTTCAGGAAACAGACTGACTAAACTTCCAGAAAACATAGGAAACTTAAAAAAACTTAGAAACCTTCAATGTGAGAACAACCTTATAGAAGAACTTCCTTTAAGCATAGGTGAACTTGAATCTTTAGTGATCTTAAACCTAAATGGAAACAAGCTCACACAGCTTCCAGATGAATTTTTTAAACTTACGAAACTTACTCGTTTAACTATAGCTGCAAACTCTTTAGAATGCATCTCAGAAAAACTAATCAACCTAAAAAGTCTACTTTACTTTTCATTAGACACAAACAAACTAAAAGATCTTCCAGAAGTTTTTGAAAATATGTCTTCACTGTATTATCTTGATCTCTCTTATAATAATCTGACAAAACTTCCTAATTCATTAAGTGAAATAGAAGAGCTAGAAACACTTCTTTTAGAAGGAAATGAGATTTTAAACCTCCCATCTTTAGAGTCTCACGATATGCTTATAAAACTAAATATAAGTTATAACAGTATAAATAAAATAGATTTTGATCTAAGTAAACTAGAAGATCTACAACTTTTAAACTTAGATAATAATAATCTTGAGTACATACCAGAAACAGTGTGTGATCTTGAAAAGTTAAACTGCTTAAGTGTTAGTGCAAACAACTTAAAAGAACTACCTAAATGTATAGGAAAGCTTCAAAACCTACTTGAATTAGATATAGATGAAAACAGCATAAAAGAGTTTCCGCCATCTTTTTATGATCTAAAAAAACTTAAAACACTATATATAGATGAAAATGACGGACTAGAAAATCCTAAACTACCCTCTTTAGAGTTTTGTGATCTTGATTAAGTAAAACAAGCACTCAAATAACCAACAACACTTGATTCATCCTCACTTGCATCTGCACTTGTTCTATAGTCAAGTATGTTAGACTTTAAGTCCAATTTTTTAGCGATTTTGATCATAGCTTCAACTCCTAAAATTCCACAGGCTTCACAACCATCGCGTAGTTTTGAAATATCTAATTGCTCTACAGCTTTTAAACAGATACTATCTAAAATATTAGCCTCTTTTATGTTGTAAAAATGGCTAAGATCCGTACTTATAACAACTCCAAATTCATCATCTGAATATATAAAATCTATGATCTCAGATATAAAGTCAGGCTCTGCTCTGCCGTAAACAAGTTCTATTATCTCTACATCATCTATGTAATGTTTTAAAAATGGAAATTGAACTTCTGTAGAGTGTTCCATATGTGCTTTGTTATAACAATTTAGATCAAATTTTTCTTTTAGTTTTTCTATCATCTGAGTATCTGTTTTTATATCTCCAAGAGGAGTGCTGTAAGTATCAAACTCACACAAAGATACACCATCAAACGCTACTCTATGCGATGGTCCAATAACAACAAACTTTTTTTTGCCACTTTTTTTTAGTGACTTATATGAAAAGTTTGCAGTATAACCTGAGTATATATAACCGGCATGTGGGACTATAACTGCTTTTGACTCCGGTATTTGTTCATCTGAACTATCACATATGTTATCAAAATGCTTTATATACCTTTTGATCTCTTGCTCACTGTTTGGATAAAAAGAACCACTTACATACATCTCTCTTTTCATTGAAATACTCCATATATTTTATTATTGCACTTTGTACATCTATTGTCATTTATAGACAACACTTTTGTATTAAAATAATCTCTCTGAATAAGCATTTCTCCACATTTATTGCAGTATGTATTTGTATCTACATTTACGTTGCCCAAGTAGATATACTCTATGTTATGAGCTTTTGCTATACTCTTTGCCTTTTCTAAAAGTTTTAAAGAAGTAGCAGGTGTATTTTGCATCTTGTAGTCTGGATGAAATGCACTAAGATGCCAGGGTATATTAGTTCCAAGATTATTAGATATAAACTCAGCCATTTTTGTTATCTCTTCATCACTATCATTATCACCTGGCACTAAAAGTGTAGTGATCTCTAACCAAATATCGCTATTAGCAAAAAGTTCAAGAGAATCTAGAATCCCTTCAAGATCAGCCTTTAATACTTTTTTATAGTACTCTTTTGAAAAACTCTTCAAATCTACATTTATTGCATCAACCCAGCTGTTCATATCTTCTATTATCTCAGGCGATTCATAACCATTTGATACAAAAATGTTTTTTAAACCCTGCTCTTTTGCCAATATTCCTATGTCTTTTGCGTATGGGTACCAAATTGTAGGTTCATTATATGTGTAGCTTACACTTTTGCAATTGTTTTTTAAAGCCAAACCAATAATGTCTTGTGGTGTATAGACTATGCTCTCATCTATAGCTGATGTTTGAGATATAGAGTGGTTTTGACAAAATGGGCATTTGAAGTTACACCCGACAGTTCCAAGTGACAAAGATGTAGATGATGGTAAAAAATGGTAAAGAGGCTTTTTCTCTATTGGGTCTATATTTAAAGCTGATGGATGGTTATATACTTTATTAACAAGTTCTTGATTCTCGTTAAAGTTTATACCGCAAATACCACCTTTACTTTCCTTTAAAGTACAATAGTGTCTACATAAAACACAAGTTATTGAGTTTTCATCTTTATAGCGGAAGTATTTCATTGAAGTCTTCCTCTATTGCCTCAACTTGATACTTGTAGATTTCAGGGTGTTTTTCATATATAGATGGATTTGTCCCTGATTTATAACTAAGATGCTCTAAAAACTCATCTTTACTTTTAAGTTGTTCCCAAACTTGTGGTAAAAAAGTCCCTTGGTATGAACCGTATTTCAATATAAGTCCATCGACATCTGCATCTATCTTACTTTTAAGATCATTATAGTCATCATAATCTATGGGTTGTGGCTCTGTTAAAACTGATACTTCCAAAATTAAATCATTCAGTTCATCTTCATTTAGTGGTAAAAATCTAGGGTCTGAGAATGCAGCAGAACTTGCATTACTAATAATATCATCAAGCAGTGTCTTGTGAGCTACTACTGAGCCTATACAACCACGTAACTCACCTTTGTACTTAAGTGTTACAAAAGATGCACCATCGTAATTTAAAAATGGATACTTTTGTTCTAAAGTATCTTTTTTAAACTCATGTCTACCCTCAAGCTTGTCAAGTATAACAGCTTTAGCAATTTTTAGTAATATAGAATCCAACATAAGAACTCCTTATGTAAGATTATAATACTAATAGACATCTAATGTCAATAGCTAAAAGTTTAACGTTTTAAAAAGGTGTCAAACAAAAACTTATTATCAAGTTTTTTTACAACTTCATCATATATGGCTTTCTCTTTGGAGTCAAACTCACTTCCGTTGTCTTTTAAATTTTCATATATCTTGTCGTACTCTATATCTGTAAACTCACGTGCGGAACTGTCCTTTACGATCTGTCTTATCTCTGACATATTTTCTTTAGGCATTTTAAAGTCACAATAATACTGGTTTAAATTATTTACACCCCAGTACTTAAGACCTATAGAGTTATAAAACTTTAATGATGAAGATACACAAAACATCTTAAATCTGTCAATATCTCTTCCAGATTTTACACTAAATAATTCAGCTAATAGTTTATGGGCAAAGCCTTTTTCACGGTATGCTTTTGGTGTAAAAAGATTGTGAATTGTCAGGTATCTATTATCTTTTGAAATATGGTAGAAGATATATGCTTTATTAATTCCATCTATAGAGAGTGCTATTGGTGGAAACTTTTTCCAACTGTAGTAATCATCCCACCAGTCAAGTGCATGTTTTGAAAACTTTAGAGTATCAAAATCACCTATTTTTTGAACAGATTCGAGATATTCATCTCTATCTAACTCTATAAAACTCATAATATCCTCCTACGAGGTTTTTTTGCAATTATCACTTTTTTAAGCGCTTGTTACACTCCAAACCAGATTTTTATATGCCTTCATTACAGGCTTTTGCATATCTTTCATCATAGTAACTCTAAGCTCACCTATTGCATCTTTGTATATAGGATCTGCTTTTATAGGATCCTTAGCACGAGCTAGGTCTATGATCTTATGCACACTTAGATTAAACGGGGTATTTACTTTATCTTTTATCCCATCATATACAGACATAAAAAGATTGTAGTTATCATAATCCATTTTACACTCATCGTCTAGTATCTTTAATGCCAATATTGTTGCATACTGGATCTCTTCTTCGCTAAAGTTATATGTTTTTGCCCATTCGTATGCAGTTGATTGATCATCCATTTTCTGATTCCTTAGAATTTTCAGCATTAGTTTTATCAACTTTTTTAAGTTCAACTTCACCTTTGCCATCAATAAATTCTTTAGTTATAGTACAAGAATCTACATCTTTTTGTGCAGGAAGTTCATACTGTAACGGTAACATAATTTTTTCTATAATACCACGTAAACCACGCGCTCCAACACCTTTTTCATCAGCCATTTTAGCTATCTCTTGAAGAGCGTCATCACTAAATTCTAAATCAATTCCATCTAGTTCAAATAAAGCTTGATACTGCTTAGTGATCGCATTTTTAGGCTCTGTTAAAACTTTAATCAGATCATCTATTGAGAGTTGGTTAAGAGTCGCAACAACTGGGATTCTTCCTATAAACTCTGGAATTAAACCAAAGTTAATTAGGTCTTTTGACTCTATATCTTCAGCTATTAAGTCTTCCTCTTTATGAGTTAAAAATCCCATCTTTTTAGGCTGTTTCTTTTTGTCATCATTTGCATCTTTTACAAGACCTACAAATGCACCACCACAAATAAAAAGTATATGTGTAGTATCAAATAATACAGTCTCTGCAGATGAGCTTTTTCTACTGCCTTTGATAGGCACGTAAACTTCACCACCTTCTAGGATTTTTAAAAGACCTTGCTGAACACCCTCTCCACTAACATCTCTACCACTTGTAGCACTTTCACTCTTATTTGCAATCTTATCGATCTCATCTATATATATGATCCCTTTTTGAGCGCGTTCTATATCAAAGTCAGCTGAAGCTAAAAGACGTGAAAGGATTGACTCAACATCTTCACCTACATAACCAGCTTCCGTAAGTGCAGTAGCATCTGCAACCGCAAAAGGTACATCCATGATCTTAGCTAAGCTCTTTGCCAAAAGCGTCTTACCAGAACCTGTTGGACCAATAAGTAGGATGTTACTTTTTTCTATCTCAACATTTTTAAATACAGGTTTATCAATTCTTTTATAGTGTGAATAAAGCGCAACAGAGAGAACTTTTTTAGCATCATCTTGACCTATTACATAATTATCTAAATGCTCTTTGATCTGAGTAGGTATACTTAGACCTTTTTGAAACTCTGCACGCTCTTTTTTTAACTCTTCTTTATGAATAATATCTGAACAAGTTCCAATACATTCGTTACAAATATGTGCAGTTTCTGCACTAAATATTTTGTCTACTTCTTCAACACCCTTACCACAAAAATCACAAATTAAATCTTTACTCATTACAGACTCTTTAAATATGTATCTACATCTTCTTTAACAACTTCAAGATTATGTGTATCTACAAATTTGTTTTCCTTTTTTGTAAGTTCATCTTTTTTAGTAACCATGATACCATCTTTCAAACCAAGAGTGATCTCGTGAGCTACCATTCTAAATGTATCACGGGAAAAGTCAACACCTACGAACATGTAAGACTTGTCTTTTTTATACTCTTTTAAAAATGGAGGAAGTGCATAACCACCCATAGCTTCTGTAAGCCAATCAACGAAGTCTGCATCACTAACTACAAAGTTAGGTTCTGGAAGTGTACAACCCATAGGTTTAAAAAGAATTGGAATTGAGTCACTAATTTCTTCTTTGTCTGAAAGTTTATACTCTTTAGATGAAACATCAAACTTATATACTATAAATCTGTCATACTCTGCAGAAATTCTAGATGTACCTGTGATCATAAAGTGTTCTACATCTTCATAGATCTTACAAGAGCTATCATCCATATTTGTATCGATCATATATTTTGGTTTGATATTTTTGAAAAACTCATATGTGTATGGTAGATCATACTCTTTAGATGTATAAATATGATTTGTCATCTGTACAATGAATTCTCTACCTTTTCTTTGTTCTAAACTCATAGCAGCACGAGAATACTCATACATAAGTCTTTGGCTCATAGCACGTCCATTATTCAGTGCTAAGATCATACTATCACTGTCATATGGTAAAGTAGAAGCATCTTTTGCTTTTGTGTTTTCAAATACACCCATACCTATAAACGGTACCAATTCGCCACTTGATAATTTCTCTTTGATATTTTCCATTAAAGTCATCCATAATCTATTAGTATACATATACTTATACATTATGTATTCCCTTGAAAATAGTATAAAATATTTAACAAACAAAAAGAACTTAAATATATTTGTAACCTTTAATATTTTTGATAGTAAGTGTTTTACTCTTTTTTAGAAGCTAAAGCTTTTTTAATGTTTGTTACATCATGACATACAGCCATATAATATTTTGGTACTCCATCTTTGTCTTTTACAAGTCGAATAACTTTTTTGTCATAGAACAAAGAACCATTTTTCTTTTTACTTATAAATATACCTTCAAACTTCTCATCTTTTAAAAGCCCATTCCACATTTTCTCATAAAAAGATGTACTTTGTTTTCCTGATTTTAATATTCTGGTATGCTGTCCCACAAGTTCATCTACTCTATAGCCTATATTTTTTGCGAAAGTTTCATTTGTATAAATTATATTTGCTTGCAAGTCTGAAACTAAAATAGCTTGTGGTGACTGCTGAATGATCATGTCAAAAAGTATGTTATCGTTTTGTGCATCAATCTCTTTTGTAATTATTTTATGTATAGAGATATATGCTACTGTTTTACTATATACATTTTTTAAAGGAGATATGCTCCACTGTACTATATATGGTGTTGAATCTTTTTTATAGTTTATAGTTTGCCCCTTAAATTCTTCACCATTAAGAAGAGTTTCTTTTAGCTTTGCAAGCATTTTTTTGTCACTTTGTGGACCTTGAAGTATTTTAGGACTCTCACCTATAAGTTCTTCTTGTGTATACCCAGTTTCTTTTAAAAATGACTTATTTAAATAAACAAACTTCACACCATCTTGAAGGTTAGCATCAGTAATAGCAATAGGCTCTATAGCAAAATCAAAAGCACTTATGAACGATTTTATAGATATAGAATCTAAATTAAGATTACTCATAACATATCTCTTATTTTGTCTTTAACTTTCTAATAGGCTCAGCAGATGGTTTTGCAAAAAGATATCCCTGTAGATAATCTACTCCAATACTCTCGATCATATCAAGTTCATCAATAGTTTCAATGCCCTCAGCTAAAACATCTATATTGTTCTCTTTAGCTAAATTATAAAGTGCCTTATATACTGACTGTTTAAATTCATCCTTATCAATACCCATAATGATGTTTCTATCAACTTTAATAATATTTGGCTTTAACTCAATCAACATATTTAATCCTGAGTAACCTTCACCAACATCATCTAAGGCTATTTGAAAACCTTGTTTTCTATAGTAGGACAATATATTTTTCAGATGTTCTTTGTCTTTAACATTTTCAGTTTCTACAACTTCAAATATGATATTTGATGGATCAAATTCTAACTGTTTTGCCCATTTAACAGTAGAACTTAAACAAAACTCTGGATCATATATAGTAGTAGGAATAAAGTTTATAAATACCTTTTGATGGATCTTTTTTACAGCTGCTGTTTTTAGCGCTGACTCACGACAAAGTCTATCTACTTTAAAATTTAAATCATTTCTATCTGATTTTTCAAACAATATATCTGGAAACATCAGTTCTCCATCATCTTTAACTCCACGTATAAGAGCTTCATATCCATAAATAGTTTTATTGCTTGCTTTTATTATTGGTTGAAAGTAAGATGTGAGAGATTGGTTGTTGACTATATCGAAAAACTCTTTATCATCTATAAGGTTTATATAGCGCTGTAGTGGCTTTGCAGATAAGATAGACTGAAAGTTAAACTCAGCATCTTTATCTTGGATAAAGACTTTTATGCTGTCCCTTTCTAATTCACCAAATTTTTCTACAAAAGAGTTGATATTTTGTTTGAAAAAATCTTTTGAATCTTCAAGTTCAATATAACTAATAGAATTACTTTGTAGCAAGTCTATGTTAAGCTCTTTGAAAAAAACTTTAATTTTTTCAACGAGTTCATCAATTTCACTCATAAAATATATTTTAGATGGAGTGTGTTTTAATTCAAAAACTTCATTACACTTGTTACATGACATATAATATCCTTATATTTTGGATTATTATATGCTATGTAAATTTTTTTTAATAGTCTTTTTTTGTCAGTTTATGTTTTTGCACAACTAAAATATTTATATTACCCGTGACAACCTGTCCCTGTATAACTAGTGTAAGCTTTGTTTAACTCAACTCTTAGTCTATCTAGATCAAATGGCTTACTTAAGTCATTTGGCATCTCTAGATAAAAGATTGCTCCATCTTTGCTTATTAAGAATAAAGATTTAGTTAACTTATCTTCTAAACTTCCACTCACAAGTTTCGTACCGTACATGTTTCCAAACTCATCTTCTGTGTCTAAAACTAATGTAAATTTTTTAAGTCTATTCTTTAAAACGGTGTCTATCTTATAGTTTTTGTCAAAAATGTAGTAACAGTTTAGAGGTACTTGTATCTTACTTAAGAGCTCATCCATAACTAAGATCTCATCCATAAATCCATTTTTATCATTTGGATAAGATACAAGAAGAGTCATAGATTTATCTTCATGGCTTCTTTTTATCTCTAGTTTCTCTCCATTAACATCTTGAACTTCTATGTTTTCAGCCATATAACCAACATCTATAAAATCCTCACAAAGCTCATACTCTTCTTCATTATATTTAATATTAGATTCCATATTTTTTTACCTTATAACCTATCTGTCTTTGTGTGATTCCTAAAGCTTTTGCAGCTTCTGCCTGATTTCCACCACTATTTTTAAGAGCATTTACAACTGCTTCTTTTTCTAACTCTTCTAAAGTTTTGTTTTCTAGTGGAATGTTTGTAGCTTCTTCTTCATAAACTTTTTCATTTTTCAATGCAGGGAGTAAAAGCATCATATCACTAGCGGTAATACCATCTTCATTACCCATTAAAACTATTCTTTCGATTGTATTTTCAAGTTCACGAACATTACCTGGCCACGGATAAGCCATAAGTTTAGCCATAGCTTCATCTGTAATACTTACTCTTTTTTTATGATTTAACATAGAACGTTCTAAAAAGAAGTTAACTAAAAGTTTTATATCATCACCTCTTTCTCTAAGAGCAGGCAGGTCTATAGGTATAACATTTAACCTATAGTATAAATCCTCTCTAAAATCCCCATCTTTAACCATTTTTTCAAGGTCTCTGTTTGTTGCTGCTACCAACCTTACATTTACACGAATTGTTTTAGAACCACCAACACGTTCAAATTCACGCTCTTGCAATACACGAAGAAGTTTTACTTGAGCAGACGCAGAAATATCACCTATCTCATCCAAGAAAAGTGTACCACCATCTGCAAGTTCAAAACGACCTTTTCTTGTCTCTTTAGCATCCGTAAATGCACCTTTCTCGTGACCAAAAAGCTCACTCTCTAACAGTGTATCTGTAATCGCAGCACAATTTAGTTTTATAAATGGTTCGTCTTGTCTTTTACTTCTTTTGTGAATGGAAGCTGCAACAAGTTCTTTACCTGTACCCGTTTCCCCACGAACAAGAACTGTAACTTCACTCTGTGCAATTCTTTCAATAACCTGATAAACAGTTTGCATTTTTGGACTATCACCTATAATATCCCCAAAATTATGCACTTTAGAATCCCATTCCATTTTGTAGTATTGCTTTAATTCTTGAAGTCTCTCTTTCTCTTTTTCAATAGACATATTAGAATTTATGTATTGAGCAAACAAAGAACTTATAATGCTCAATATTCTAACAGTCTCTTCAAAATCCATCTCAGTAGACTTTGTCAAATTAGCACCTATAACACCTATAACTTTATTTTCTGCTATTAATGGAACAGCAATATAAGATATAGTGTCTTTAGTTTTATTACCTGATTTATTTAAAAAAATAATATCGTTATAGACATTTTCAATCACAACAGGTTCCATACTTTTAGCTGCTAAACCTGTCGCACCTTCACCAAGTTTAAATTCTGAAATATTCTCTTGGTGCTTATTAAAACCTGTAGATGCACATACATTAAGCTTTCCATCTTCAAGCTTATACATCACACAACTACCTAAGTCTAAAGCATTTTTCAATGCACTTAAAGACTTCTCAAGAGATTTTTGCATATCTCTTGAGTCTGAGATTAATGATGCAATATCATATAAAACTAAAAGCTCTTTATGTGTTAAACACCTATTACATTGTAAGTCATCCATTTTCTATCTTCTTATGTTAAATATATGAATATATTATATACAAAAAATAGAAATATTTAATCAGCTTATTGACTATATTTTAATCAGCTATCTTTTTACAAACAGTCTCTTTAGGTAAGTTTTTAGGTCCTGGTTCAATCCACCAAGTTTCACCGTTGCTTAGCTCAACTTCACCACCCCATTTTTCCTCAGTATTAAACTCTATAGTCTCTATAGTCTCTTCCATATCTTTTTTTGCTACATAAAATGAAATCTCGCCATTTGCTTCTCTTAACATTACTTTTGCCATTTTTTATCCTTTAATTTTTGATTAATTTTATTATTTGATTAAATAAAGCACTTTTGTTTTCGTACCATATTTGAAAATAACCTTTTTTTGGCTCATTTACTAGGATTGATCTCTCTTTATCAATATCAGTATCTAAAAAATCATCCCTAGAGTGAGCACCACGACTTTCTTCCCTATCTAACGCACTTAAAATTACAGCTTCTGAAACTTCAAGTGCATTTTTAAGTTCCAATATAGATATAAGTTCTACGTTATTATTTCTACCTTTATCTATACAGTGAAGAGTACCAGCTTGCTTTCTTAAGTACTTTATGTAGTCAAAAGCTTTAATAAGGGAATCATAATCTCTATGTATACCAGCATATTTAAACATAGTTTCTCCCATACTAATACGCATAGAGTTAAAGTTTTTAGTAGTATCTCTATCAAAAATATTATCAACTATTTTTTGATCTTTAATTACAATATTGTAATCAATTGGCAATAACTCTTTATGTTTTGAAAACTCTTTAGCATTCTCACCAGCCAGTTCTCCAAATACAGCACCTTCAAGTAAAGAGTTACCTCCAAGCCTATTTGCACCATGAATATTATTAACAGCACACTCTCCACAAACAAAAAGACCTTTTATATCCGTCTTTGTCATATTTGCTTCAATACCACCCATACTATAATGTGCAACTGGCGTAACTTCTAATAACTCTTTAGTTACATCTATACCTGCTTGATTATATGCAGCTTTATATAAACTTGGTAATTTTGTCTCTATATGTTCTTGTTCTAAGTGTCTTAGATCAAGGTAAACTTTTCTACCTTCATTTATCTCTTTTAATATTGCGCGAGATACAACATCTCTAGTTTCAAGTTCATCTACAAACCTGTTACCATCGCTGTTTACCAAATGTCCACCCTCTCCACGTGCTGCTTCACTAATTAAGTAACTGCTTTTATGCATACCTGTTGGATGAAACTGTACAAACTCCATATCTTTTAAATTTAACCCTGTTCTTAGAGCAATGGCAAGCATATCACCTGTGTAATCTTGAGCGTTTGTAGAGTGACCTCTGTATATTCCAGCATATCCACCACCAGCCAAAATAACTGCTTTAGCTGGGTATACTATAACAGATGAATCAATCCTACGTATAGCAACAACCCCACTAACACGGTTTTTTAATTTTGTAACATTCATAACAAAATTGTTCGCTACAAAATGGATCCCCGCAGTTTTTGCTTTTTTTATTAAAACTTGCATAATAGCTGAACCAGTTTTGTCACCTACATAACATGTACGCTTAGATATTCCACCACCAAAACTTCTCTGAGCTATATCTCCATCTTCATTTTTATCAAACTCAACTCCATACGAAACAAGTTTTTTTATAATATAAGGAGCACGGCTACACATATAAGATACACTTTTCTTATCACTTAGACCATATCCACCTTTTAATGTATCGTCTATATGTTTTTTGATCTCATGAGTATCATTTTTGTCAAGTACTGCATTGATTCCTCCACTAGCAAGAGCAGAATTTGATCTAAATATATTGCCTTTTGTAACTATTGCTACTCTATTGGAGTTGGTTTTAGCTTCTATAGCAGCCATTAAACCAGCTATTCCACCACCTACAACTATTACATCATAAATCAAAATCTACAACTTATATAACAAGTCATATTTTTCTCTTTTAGCTGACTTGATTTTAGATATTTCACAGTTCTCTTTTATGTGTACTGGGACTTTTGATCCAAAAAGTGAACTTACGATTCCTGGAGTTGAACGAACAAACTGAAGTGCTAACTGGATATCACTCTTAAGTGTCATAGTACTATCAAGTACAACACCAGTTTCTGCTGAAAATGACTTTTTAAACAGATTCATCTGCAGTAAAGATGATGAACTAATAACACCTATTCCTAATTTATGAGCAGCATTAATAATGCTACACTCGACATTATTAACCTTTTGTGTAGGAGTAGTATATGCATTTGTTTTACCCATATTAAATGGTAGTTGAATATATTTAAACCTATGGTCTTCTCCACCAACTTTTTTAGCTATTTCAACAAGTTTTTCCAAACTAATAAGTTCTTCATTTTCAGCTGTAAAACCATTCCAAACAGCTACACCATAACTTTTAAATAAACCATCATCAACAAGATTCTCAAATCTTTCAAAAACTTTCTCGATCTGTTTATAAAAGTTCTTTTTACCAAGTTTTAGTATTTGCATTTCAGGGTTGTGCAAGTAGTATATATCCATTTGTTCAACACCTAACTTTTTTAAACTTTGCTTACAGCTCCATTCTAAAAAATCAGGTGTCATACAGTGTTGATCTAGTTCTATATCATCTTCAGTTGCAAGACCAGCTTCTATAACATTTTCTTTGATCCAAGTATATGGATTTTCAGGAAATGGATAATCAAGCTGGATAAACCCACCTTTTGAACATATAATTAGCTCTTCACGTTTTACTTCATCTCCAAGTTCAACAAGTGCCTCACCAATCTCTTTTTCACTTTGCCCATATCTATAGTTTGATGCAGTATCTATTAGGTTAATTCCATTTCTTATAGCTTCTTTTACAGCTTCTATATAATGGAAAACATAGTTTTCTTCCTTATAAGGCTCTTTGTTAAAAGTTCCAAGACCAAGTTTTGAAAATATAAGGTCGTTATGTTTTATATAAAAGTCTTTATAGTTAGAAAACTTTTTAGCAAAATTATACGTATCTTCAAATGTTGCGAAACTCATTATGCTTTTTTACCTTCAACTTTTTTTGCATATAAAGCTATACTTGTAACATAAGCCAATAATACAATAGTAGTTAATAAATAATTTTCCATAATGAATCTCCATAAATTTTAGTATACAAAATTGTATGCATATATTGTTCCTTGAAGATAAACAAGCTCATAAATAAAATAAAAGATACATTTTTGTCATAAATATACTACTTAAAAATACAAAAAAACAATTAACATTATTTTAACACTCTTCATGTAGTATAACTTTTTCAAATAAAATAAGAAGGATATATATGAGTATGATGACAAAAGTGATTGGTACAACACTAATTGCAACAAGTTTATTATTAAGTGGCTGTGGAAGCAGTGATAGTGATGATTCTAAAGAGAGTTCAGCAAAAAAAAGTGTTTCTCTAAATTTTGATGCTGTTGTAGGGGATCAAGGAAGTGTAGTTTGTTCAGAAAACAATGTAACTAAAGTTTATCAAAACCTTGGCAGTACAGGTGCAAATGGTTCTATAGCTGATTTTAGATTTTTTATATCAGAAGTAAAACTTAAAATGAAAGATGGAACTATACAAGAGATTGCACTTGAAAATAATGCAAACCAATACTATGATGAAAGCAATGGTTCTATTGCTATTTTAGACTTTGAAGACAATACAGGAGAATGTATAAACAGAGGAAATGATGCTGAAACTTACAAAACTATCATTGGTGAAATATCTTCAGATTCAGATATAGCTGGTGTAGAGTTTACAATCGGTGTTCCTATTGCACTTAACCATATTGAATTCCCAGAAATTTCAGCACTTACAAAAGCTAAAATGAATTGGTCATGGGCGGCTGGTAGAAAATTTACTAAGTTTGAAGTTAACCCAAGTGATGAACTAAAC